>Ga0315280_10000252_pt1 | contig 102745 bp, 181 predicted proteins | sample YL17G06_40_MG_FD_203697 | JGI IMG/M metagenome (GOLD analysis project Ga0315280, IMG submission 203697) | Sediment microbial communities from Yellowstone Lake, YNP, Wyoming, USA - YL17G06_40 | ecosystem: Environmental > Aquatic > Freshwater > Lake > Sediment | place: USA: Wyoming | collected...
TATCGTTTCTGCATGCGCCACAGTTGCGAAGCGGTTGGAAAAGTGATTGATTTTGATCAATCGAGTTTCTCCCTTAGGCCAGTGCGCATATTGGTGGTGGAAGACCAGTTTTCACGGCTTTTAACAGGAGTTTCCATTGCGTATCCCTGCGACCAAGTGTTCTGCCGTTGTACACCATGAATACTGCGTTGTGGACGTACTCGTCGAGTTTATTTGAAAGGTTAGCTATTAATGTTTCAGAATTCATAGGCGTGTAGTAGACGAGTTGAATAACGTCCTTTCTGAATCTTACGGTTACTATGGAGAACAGTTGGGGCTGTGCTAGATCATAGGGCACCCCGTCTTTTATGGATGCGATTGATGCCGTCAACCCGTTTTGCAGGCGGAATTTCTTCTCAAAACGCTTCATGGTTTTCCCCCTTGTGTGATCTTGTTGTGGAACATTCGTTTTTTGTGTTGTTGACAATGGCGTTGAGTTCCATGGTTTTTTGGATACTTCGAGTTCGTCTTTCATGGTGAAGGTAGTTGGCGAACCCATTTTGTTTACTTGTTCTCTACATTTGCGAACAGTGCTAGTCCTGTAGTAGAGCGGCTATTTCGATAGGTACACCGTTTAGCAGTGCACTTTTGATTTTGGTTGCCATGTCTTCGTAGGCAGCGTACAATGTTTTGTGGTAGGCAACGAAGTTGACGCGGTTGACTTCGGACACGAGGTTACACTTCAAGTCAAAGATTACTTCTTCGGGTGTTGTTAACGGCTTTTCGCTTGTCCACAGGTAAACTAGATAAGCCTTTTCGTGTTGTAGTTTGACTTCGATGAGGTAACAGTTTTTGATTGTTGAGCTCCAACGAATTCGTGCTCGGTCAACAAGCACCTTGATTAAGCGATTTGCTTGTGGCGTTGTGCATTCACTAGTGTACAGGCATGCGTCAAGGCCGTTTTGCAACACGAAATGAAGTGGTTTCATGGCGTTTCCTCAGTTTGTTGATAGACGAGAAGGTAGGTTTCAGGGGTTATTCCTTTTTGAAGTGCTTTAGATATTAGTTTTCCCTCAGCGTCTCCGGCGTTGTAAAATCGTCCTTCGTAGCATATAGCGTAGTACTCTTCTCCTCGCATCACATTAAATGGATCCTCTGTTGTCAAATCGCGATCTTGGAAGCTGACAAGGTGAAAATGCTTTCCATCCACAGTCACCGTCATGACCCAATGTTTTCTGCGCTCGTTTTTAGATATACAGGAAAGACAAGCAAATCTACCCTCGCGGCTGCAGCAAGGCGCTTCAGGGTACGGGTTCAAGCAGAGCTCCGCAACATCTTTCACTGTGGGGTCGTCGAGACGGTGCACAATCGCTTCTATTTGCTTGATTTTCGTGCGTTTCAAGGTTTCACCGGCTCCCAGCTTGTTGCCACTAACACACAGATCGTCGGCTGGACCCCAGTTAAAACTGCTGTTTCTAAAGCTTGCCGCGCAACGTTGTTTGACTCGTAGGCTTTTCCAGAGTACACTATGCAATTGGCAAATCTGACGGCAGGTCCGAAATGTTTCGTCAAGACTGCTTTAACTGCTTCTGCTCCAGAACCCAAGAACAGTCTTTTGGTTTCTCCTTTTTCTAGATACTGGTACAGGCAGTCTCCCGAAAACACTAGTCCAACAGAGTCTCCTTTAACATTTATTTTCGCAACGTGGCTGTTGGCGTAGCACATGACCTGTTTTGGCCAGTGTTCTTTTCTTCCGTTGCTGTCGTTAATGCGTAAAACCTCTGCGGTTAAACCGTTTGGCAACTTGAATTTTGTCACGAACATTCCTCCTTCTACCTAATTGCTGTTTCTTTTGACTGCTCATTATTTACAATTAGCCTCGCAACCTCAGGCGTAACCCTATGTTTTACTGCGTATGTGAAAATTCGCCGATCTAGAGAACCTTTAACAGTGCGAACGTTGAGATAAGCCCTATTCTGGTATATAACGTAGTTGGTCCAATTGAACAGGTCTTCAGTTTCAAGCTTTGAAATATCTCGTACCTCTTTCAGATCAGTAGGGTACCCTATGAGAAGCTGAATGCAACTACCACTTATTGAAACTTCTAACATACACCAACGCCAAGATGCTTTGCTTTTCAGCTTGCGAACATCGTCTTTGGAGAGTTCTGTCTTCAATTGTTGAGTACACATCTTGAGCGCCCGTCGAGTTTTCGGATCTTTGCAGGGATAATATTTTGCGACAAGCCTATTTTTGAGTTTTACGTTTACTACTTTTTGTTTATCCAAAATCATTTTGTAACGACCTCAAGTTTTGGTTCTTTTTTTTAGGGTTCTATCTTAGAATATTCCTTCATTGTCGTCTAGCATGTGAGCCACAGTCTGGTCGAATCCTGAACCGTGGCAGCTTTTGCACACTTGCATTTTTTCGTCGTGTCCTGTGCTTCCACAAGCTTTGCAGCCTCTGAGCTGAAAATAGTGCTCCAAAAACCGCGCATAACATGGGTTGCAGGCAACCGCGCCTTTTGGTCTCCTCCATTTTAGGAAAACCTTCAGCTGTTGTAGGGTTATTGTTCTGTCTTTAGCCAGTTTTTCCAGCACAGTTTCCACTTCCACATTTCGGTATTGGTTGGGAAAGATTTGGTTTAGCCTGTTGTACATTTCAGTTAGGCATTCAACTTCTTTTGGAGTGAGCACCAGTGCCCCTTCTATGGCTCGTACCATTTTTTAAGCCTCCTAGTTTTGCCTCTCTTTCATCATGCCGCTTCTGAAACGCCGTAGAATCCGAGTCCCATTCCTGATTCATCTTCGGTTGCGTCTCGCAGCACGCATTTCTTGTTTTTTTGGGTTCTGCACCAAGCACAGTGCAGGATCGCGACTGCCTCTCGGTACAGGTTTGGAACCTCTTCCTCTGGCGTGGCTGTGCTGAATATCTGGCTTCGTATGCGTGTCAACTCGTTTGTTTCTGTTTTCGTCAGTTCTTTGCTCCAGAGTTCGAAGTTGTCAACGCAATTTGGATCCCAATACTCAATTTCTTTATTTTCCGCAGTCTGTTTTGGGGTCAAGTTGCTTTTTCCTCGGTTGTTTGTGTTAAAAGTCTTCATTCGAGGATGGGCAAGTGGCGCGATTTCAATGGGAAAGTTCTTAACTAGTGCCTTGAGGATTTCAGGATACATTTGCGGACATGCCCGTACCTTTCTTCTGTTTACATACAACGTCATGCCATGTGGGTGCATGTTTTATTCCCCCTCTAAACCCTTGGCCAGAAGGGCCGCGAGGCCTGGCTTCATTTTTCGGATGATAGCCTTGCATAGGATGAGGTGGGACTGCAGGGGGTAGGGGTACAAGGCGTTGTTGTAAATGATCAGGTTGGTCTGCGTGATCAGGCTGTACGCGATGTTAGTTTTCAGCTGTTTGATTAGCTCTTGGTCGGTGTGGCTGGTCGCTAGGTAGATTAGGTACACATCTTCGCCTTTCACTCTCACCTTCACCACTTTTGTCTCTTGAGACTTGATGAGAGGTCCCTCGCCACGGTTGGTGCATGCCTTCAGCAGGCGCCTCGTTGCGGCACCGCCCGACGGGTACAGGGTTGCCTTCAAACCATTGTTGGTTCGGAAGATTACCGATCTTCGCATGGTCTTTCCTCCTGTTTTGCTTCAGCTTGTAGGAGCGCAGTGATGTTTGGTGCTAGTTCGTTGACCAGTTTCGCTTTTTTCATACAATCACCTTTCTGTCAGCAGTATTTCCACATTTGGATTTTTGTTTGCTGCTATCGCGTGAAGAATTATGCCTCCAGTGCGGCCTGCCCACTCGTGGACATATCCGTTGCACACAATCGAGAATACGCTCTCGTATAATCCGTCAAGGAGTTTCAGTTTATACAAGCGAACAATATTTTCAGGCATTCGGCCCTCTAAACAGATTACGTATGCGACGCAGTTGTCGATTGTGAATTTGACCGCGTAATATTTTTTCAGTTCTTCATGTAGCCGTTTATGTTTCCAGTCCAGCAGGTGCCACTGCGCGAATATTTTAACCTGTTCCGCAAGTTTCGGGCAGTCGAGTCGATATATCGTTGCTACACCCGCTCGTGTTTTGAAATTGAATCTTTCATCTTCGCTTTTTTCTCGTATTTCAACGGTTTCTTTGTTCATTCCTTTTTACCTCCCTGTTTCAGCAATACAATTAGAGTGTCCAGTTGCGCTCTAGGCATGCTTTGACAACACGGGTAGCTGAAGGATCCTCAAGTCCAACTATCGATGCTGAAAGGCCGTTTTGCATTTTGACGGTTACTGGCTTTTTGTCCCTGCTCTCATCCTCTTACGATATGAGTGTTGCCACGCAGGGTTTCACCTTTTGGATTATGGCGTCTGCTAAGGTGCCGCTGGCCGCATCGTCAGGATAGTATACCGCGTTGTTATAGATCATGAAGGCCAACGTGAACCATCTGAGGTTTGCAGCGTCCAATTCATGTTTTAGTCTAAGAATGGCGTGTTTGGGTGCAGTGACAGCTTGCCAGTAGAAGAGGTAGATGCTTTCGCTCTCTATCTTCACTTCCACGGCGAACAGCGACGGGCGGAATTCGGCGGAGGAAACCTGCAGTTTGGAGCATATTCGCCTGATGCGAGTTTTTAGCAGCCGATCAACCGTTGAGCTTTTGATCGGGTGCAAGATGGCAACCAAACCGTTTTGCAGTTTGAACTTTATCTCTTCTTCACTCATGTTTTTGCCTCCGAATTTTCTCTTCTTTGTTCCATGGTCGGTTTCCGAATTGCTCTAGAAAGTTAACGACTCCTTCTGGAAGCGGCTCATACAACCAGGCACTTCCGTAGTTGTATCCGCAGCGGGGACACCTTTGAAAGTCCGGTATCTTCATCAGGTCGTCGTACGAGTGACCGACGCCCAGCAGTTCGCACGCCCAAGGAAGCAACTTGTTTTGATGGGCACAGCCCGCTCGCATATCGTTGAGGTGCCACCGTTTCCAAACGTCCAGCAGACGTTCTAGTTCTTCTCGGCTTACAAGCAGATTGTCGAATTCGGCGTTTCGAAGGTGTCTTCTTATCGTCGCAGCTATCTGTCCGCTCTCCAAGATTGAATGGCTTGTCCCCACTTGGCCCGTGATGCGCAAACTTTCCCCAACCGTAGCATTTCGGAGGTGCACATCGCGTTTAATGATTGCCTCTTTTTTGATTTCGATTGTTATCTCTATTTGCGCACGCGCCCGGCGGTAGTATATTCCAGGTTTGATCGATCCAATTACCACGGTTTTCTTGCGGTTCATAACGCATCACCTTCTCTTGTCGATTTGTTTCTGACGTCCTCCCACCGCTAAAGCGTGTGGGGTTCCCTCACGGGTTTAAAGAATTTGCCTCATCAGACGAAAGCCACATATGGCCGTTCCATCTGACTACTACTGGGCCTGCCAGTTTGCCCACTACCCCTATCCTGCGAATTGGGGATACGTTTCCGCCGATGTTGAATGCTCCGCCGCAGTCGGCGTTGTACTGCCCGCCCAGTTTACACCTGAACAGGCCCCTGTGAACCCTGCCGCCCCTGTGCGCAACGCGGCAGGCCACACACGTTCGCGACGTGTTTCTCTCGCTTCCGATCCTGAACGGCACTCCTGCGAGTCTACACTTGTAGCCTAGCTGTGAAAGCATCAGCCGGTACATCCACTGGTGCAGTTTCTGGTTTGCCTTCCTGCCCCGTTTTTGGCCAAGTATGCCCGTTAGGTCTCCGGCGACTATGCCCTTTTTCTCCCGCACCGCCTTTTCCACGAGGGTTTTGGTTAACGCGTGTATTGCGTGCCTTGCTTGTCCAGTGAGCCTGCGGTTCAGCTCTTTCTTGGTCTTCGACGTTCTTTCACCGTGCGTGGCGAGAACCGCCTGCAGATATCCGTTTTCCTTCTCGCGGTACCTGAGCGTTGCGCTCACGGCCCCACCCTTGTATATTTCGGAGTTCTGGCCGTTCCACGTTGCGGCCAGGTTGATGATGCCAGGATCCACGCCTATCTCTCCGTCCGTTTCCGTCAGTTCTGGCTCTTCGACCTCGGAAACGACTGAGGCAAACCACACCCCGTTCCGCGGGTACAGCTCCAGGTACTTGGTTTCTCCGTCGTGCCGCCTGCCGTACGTCTTGAGGGTTAACCACCGCAGGCCCTTTTCCTGCCTATACGTTTCTGAGAGCGTCAGCTTCAGCGCGTCGTCCTCGCACTTTATCTGCTGAGCTTTGTAGGGCACTATCCACGCCGTCTTTGGCCTGTGGTAGCCCGGGATCCTCGCCCTCGGATCCTTCTTTCTCAGTTTTATGTAGGAGCGCAGTGCCCCGTCGACTTTCTGCAGTACGGCCTGCGCGGTCTGGCTGGGCAGTAGGCGGTATAGCGGGTCGTCCTTCAGCCTGTTGCACAGTTCAGCGTAAAACGCGAATTTTCCCTCTTTCAGCCTTTCTTTCTCCAGGTGTACGGCCTTGTTCCACAATCCGTTCGTTATTTTGGCCAGTTCTTCCAGCGTCTTGTAGTCGCCCTCGACGAGAACAACGTCTGTCAACTTCATTTTAACCACCTTCTATATGTTCGGTTAGTTATTTAAGCCATTCCTCCCACGGCTAAAGCCAGTGGGCATTCTGGCTAACTTTTGGTAAAACAGCTATTCTTCATCTAAAGGCCTCCAAGGAGACCGCTTCCCTTTAGGGAGGGGAGGAATTGGAGTGTCTCTTGTCTGCAGAAGATTCTTATATTCATTATGTCGTTTCGAATGCCTTCAATTATCTTTTCCAGGTACATTACTCCTCCTTTATCTTTTTAATCGTGCTTATCAGTCCAGATCCGACGAAATTTTTGATCGCCTTCGCTTCTTGCCTTAGCGTTTTTAGGTTGACTGCTTTTCGTTCATCAAATTCGCAATCAACTCCTCGCGTTTGGAACTCAACGCTCAACCGCCCCTCTTTAAGTTTCGGTTCATAGGAGTAGTAGCGGGCATTGTTTTCCCATTCGGCGTGACCGTCAAGAATCCGTCGCTCAACAGCGACCATGATTTGAAGGTTTTTCCGTTCGTCTTTTTGCATCATTTCGGCAACGGCGTCGCCTCCGACCAGCGCCTTCAGCTCGGGCCAGCCAAACGTGATTATGAACTGGAGACTGCGCCTTCCAGTTCGAATGTCAACCCACGTTCGGATCTCAGAGTGTACAGCCTTGAATTGCATTGTGCCTGGGCCCGCTGTTACCTCGACCGCGTAAACATCGTTGTCGTTCGGATATTCAATTTCCAGAATGTTTAGGATGACTGCGGCGGCATCAACGTTTTTCGGGTTTATGTCGGGGTTTTTGTACCGATTCTCGTCGAACCACATCTTCCTCGTTCCGCGCGCGACGGGGACCAAATACTTGTTTACAACAGACATGGCCTTGTTCGCGTCAAAACTGCCGGCTTTGATCTTTTGTACAAAACTTTTATGCCATGCGACGAGCCATTTCTGTGTTTGTTCGTTGCTTTCAAGGATTGCGATTGTTTCCATGGTGTCCCAATTCTCGCAATCATCCATCTTCTTCGTTAAGCTTTTAAGTTTGTCAACCATATCTTCAAATTTCATGTGTTCAACCTCCTTTTTTCTTCGACAATTAGTTTACCCTGGTTTTATCAGTTAGCAAGACGTAGATTTCCGGCGAAACCCTTGCCTTGATGCTACTGGCGATGAGCTTTCCATCGGTTTCAGCCCAATGACACACATGCCCCCTGTATACTAAGGCACAATACGTTCCTCAGCAGCGCACCCATTCCGTTCTGGTGTACTAGATCCCCCTTATATAGGTTAAAGTTTTGGTTAGGCTCATTTGGATGTTCATCTGTTTTAGCCTATATTTTTTGGGGGGATAGAAAGGGGTTATCGCGTTTCAACTAGCAGGGCGGCTATTTCAATCGGTGTTTTTTCGGCGATGGCGGTCATGGCTGCCCGATAACACCTTTTCTCGAGATCATTCCATTGTCCATCCTTTAGGTACTGGATACGTTGAGGTTTGATCCGCTTCAGTACGCCAACATTTTTGGTGGCGTTGTCTTCCAAGGAAATAATCTGTCCCAACTCGAGGTCGAGTCTTACCTGCGTTTTGGCGTAATTGAACGTTGCGAACCAGCAGTACCGTTTACCGTCAGATTTGAGTATGCATTTCAATCCGTTGGCCAAAATTAATCTTTTTTGTTTGCCTTTCTGAAACAGTTCGTGGAGTTTGACAATGCGGTTTTCTATCTTTCTGCGTTCTAGCGTTCGCGTGGCGCATACAATGGGATCTTTCTGTTTTCCCTGAGGGTGGCGAAAAGATAAAGCGTGGCTGAATCTGTTAATTCCGGTTTCATCAAGCTGTCGCAGTATTCCAGCCAGCTCTTCGGTTTTGTCGGGGTTTTTCGCCAGCCAGTTGAACACCCAGCCCAGGCGGTTTATGGGAATGTCAGTGGCAGTCAGCCCTTCTGCCAAGATTTTTGGAACAATTATATTTTCTTTGTTTTGTGACGTGCGTTTTTCCTCCTTTTTATGCTTCCTCTTGTTCTTCAGATTGTAGGAGTGCAGTGATGTTTGGTGCTAGTCTTTGTGCTATAGACGCCTTCAGTATGTTTATGGTCTTCTCGTTTCCCAGCATCAACGGAACCACATGGCCTTCAAACAGGAACCCCTCACATTTGTCCAACGCGTTCTCCGGCGTTTCGCTTCCCAAAAGTTTTACGATCTGTGGCAAATGGTACTCGTAGCAGAGCGCGCGGATCTTGACTTGCCCGAAGGTGAAGGTGACCAGTTGCAGGTGGACAAAGGGGGCGCGGTATGCGATGAGGTCAAACGTTTGCGGATCTTTTTTGCGGATGCGTGCTTCCATTCGCGGACTCAAAGGAACAATTGACACTGTTAAGCCGTCTTCAAGGTTAACGGTGATTTTCTTTACACTCATGTTTTCTTTCCTCCTCAAATATATTTAGGAACCGTCGTTCGCAGGTTGTTGGGTAGCAAGAATTGCGATTGTTGGGCTGACCTTATTCAGTATCGCATATTCAAAGGCTGCAAAGGCGGCTTCGTTCACGTCGTAGGCCACACCCTTGTAGACTGCGAATGATGCGTCTCGCAGAATTTCCCAGCGTTTGCGCATCATCTTTTGCTTGACGCTCAGCGCGTAGCCTCTCCTGCCATTTCCATCTCCGCCGCCAGGGAAACGGTAGAGTAGGTGAACTTTTTCGGGTCCGATTCGCACTGTCAGAACGAACCATTCCCGCAGGCATGAGGGATACTTGACAAAATCCAAGTTCCAACAGGATTCGACAACGTGGGCGGCCGAAGCGTCTTCGAGTCCGACTATCAATGCTGAAATGCCGTTCCGCAGTTTGAACGGGGTTGGTTTTTGCTTCATGGGTTTCGCCTCTTTTTTTGCTCTGCACAAAGCAAGGGAGCAATTTCAGGCTCAACTTGGTGGGTGAGGGCGAAAATTAAAGCTTTGGAGGTCGTTTCGAATGCAAAGTGAACGTTTCCATCATAGACGAAAAGGTATATGTGGCTTAAAAGGGCCGTTAGACGAGTCGTCTGTTTCAATCTCTTGTTGCGATATATTTTTCGCACTTGTCGTATCGAACGTATCCAATCATAGAAGATCAGGGTGATTGAGTGGTTTTTGTATGTTAACTGAAGCGCAGAACATCCTTCGACGTAAACGTTGAATTCGCCTACCTTGTGTGGTGCCTTTCCAGAAAGAGCGGGGCAACTTTGCTGTAGCCGCCTCAAATTTTTACCCTGAAGATGAATAAACTTTGCTTTGAGACTTGGCGCAATTTTGATCGTTTGAATTTCATACATTTTATTCATCTCCCAACAAGCTGATTTCTTCTTTAGCTAGATCAGGAAGAAACGCGCAACCTTTGGTGGATACATCTTGACCAGTGAACCGTTCCATGGATACGTTTTGTTGAGTGCACATTTTTTTTCTGTTAGTCATGGCCTTTTTTTGTTTGTTTCATCTTTCGCCGTTAAGCAATTAGAGCTTCTATTGAGGGTGCGTGTTTGTTAAGGATTGCGTTTCTTAGAAGTGCTCCAGTTTTTTCGCGTGGTGTGTAGACCACGAGGAGGACGCGGCTGTAGAGTTCACTTCGGTTTGGCATGATCCAGCGTTTCAGTTCTTCGTGGCTTAGCCAGCTGGCATCGTTGAGTACTAAGTATACTGTTGTGCCGTCGACGGGTACTTCGATGAGCCAGTAGTCGCTTAACTTTTTGCTTATGACTGGCGTTAGCTCATGCAGGCCACGCCTCACTTTTCTGCAAGCTTTAGCAATGGCGGGAGCAGTTTTAAGGTTGCGCAGTTTTGCTTTTAAACCATTCCACAGAACGATTTCCTCTTCCTCATCCAAAGTGTTTTCCATAAGTTTGGTCTCCACTATTTTTTTCCACTGGTTGCATGAAGGTTTTAACGTACGCCTCTTAGCATCTGACTACATATGTGAATGTTCCACTGCTTTTTTTGTGCAAAATTGATCCGCAACAAACAGTTTTGACCTGTTGGAAGCTGCAGCAAACGTTTTTGAGAAAGAAAAATTCCCGCTCCGTGGTAGCTCCAAGTGTACGTCCGAAGTTTTCCCGTGGCGTTAAGTGTTTCTGCAGGTTTGCCGCAGTGCTGGGTGAGCCAGCACACTGCTTCGCAATCGTTTTGTTCAAGCACTAACGGGGCAACGTCTATTGTCACGTTTGCTTTTACAGCAAGTTGGATCACAAGGTCTTGGTAAAGTATTGACGCGTCGTTAGGTATCGGATTGCACGGTATCTTCATTTTATTCCTCCCTTTTAAGTTAATCATTTTGCATTGACCCTTAGTTTGCCTGTTCCTCACTAATCAATGCGTCAATGCATGGGTTTAGGCCACGATGGAGACAAAGGGTTATCCGGCCGTACTTTGCAGAGGAAATTTTTTGGCCAGCGATGGTTACTTTGCTGTTGAAGTGGGTGAGTAACGCTTGAAAGTGCAGTGGATTTTCGACGAGGGTTAAACTGATAACTAGACAGATCTCATCTATTGTACCCAAACTGATGACCGCGGTGATGTTGGTGGACGTTCGCACGATAAAGGACTTTCTTGTTCTAGTAACTTTGAATTCTGTTCCGTTTTCCAGTTTGCGCGTGATGGATTCGCCGTTTTTTAGACTTTCGAGGCGGGAGGCAAGGAGCCTTTTCTTAAGCTCGGTACGATAAAGTTGCAGACTGAAGTTTATTCCTGCCTTCTCAAGTTCTTTTACTGCGTCATCCTCGTTCAACGAAGTGCCTTTAGATTTCACGTCAACTATGAAATCTGCGTATTTCTCAACTTCTCCATTGTAAAGGCTTGGTGCAAGCGGTGGCCACGTTATTGAGGATAGGCGAACATCGATGGAAATTGTTGGTCCAATCCACACGCGATAGATAACTCCGTACTCGTTTGCGTTTTGGGGTAATCGGGAGATCCGCATGGCCAGTCCGTTTGGAGTTGTGTATGCAAATTTTCTGTTTGGTTCAAGCTTGTCAACGCAGTCGAAGAATCGATGAAAACCTTCGTCTTTATCCCCTCTTAGGTCGCCGATGATGGTTTCCTGTGCGATAAGAGGCACATGGCTGGTGACGGGAGCTTGAAAATCACTCGTTAGCAGGTGCTTTGCACTATTCGTGTTTTTACTTTTAGGTTTTTTTGAACTCATTTTATACCCTCCCAACCACGTTGATTTTTCCTCGGTTGTTGCTACCTTGTTCAAGCGGTTATGCGTTTTACTTTGTAGTCGTTTTTGACTACGCTGTTTTTTAGGAGCTTTTGAATGTCTGCTTCTGTTGGCTTATTCCTGAAATATGTTCGTCCCATTTTGTCGCTTGCGCCAGAGGCGGGATGAATCCAGTAGTCTACAACGTACTTGTAGCCCTGTTTTGCGTATTGTTTTTCTTCTTGTGCATCCTCTTTTTTCCACTGTTTCTGAAGTCTTACAAGTTCTTCGGCAGCGTGTTTGCTTCGTTCCAACGCGTGTTTCTCTCCGGCAATATACATTTCTCGTATTTGCTCGCCGTGTTTGACCATCTTCTGTGGGGTCAACACGATTTCAGAAGCAGGATATGTTCTAGTGGTCGTTGCAAGTTCTTCAGGTGTGGTTTCAGCGTCGACGTTGACGTATTTTCTTCCCTTCGCTTTTTTCCTCCAATTTTGGTACTCTTTCATTATGTCGTCAGGAGTTCCATTTATGGCAACGAACTGTCGCTCGGTCCCACGTTCAAACCCCTTGCTATACACCATTTCTCCGACAACCACCATTGAATCGCTTGCGTCAAGCACTGAATTCTTCTTCGCTTTGGCTAAGACGGGTTGGTCGTATACTTTAACGTACTCTCCCGCGAACACCGTGTCGATTATTGTGCCATCGACACTTTTCGGTCTTTCCTCTTTCTTCATGAGGCAACGGGGTTCGTGAAGCTTTACAGGAGTTAGAGTTCCAGATTCATCGGGAACCAATATTCTTCTAGGCTCTTTTCGTTTCATTAATGTTCACCTCCAACTTTTTAGTTTAACCGCGTGCCAGCGGTAAAGCGCCAGAGCTGTTGTATTTCGGTGTCTAGTCTTGCAAAGGTTATTACCAAGCCGTTTTCGAGTTGAACGATAATTTTTTTAAGGTTTGTTGGGTTCAAGTTTTTTTCCTCCTATTTTCGGTTTCACTGAGAAGAATGCTTATCTCTGGCGAACACGCGTTTCTGACTGCTAGCATTAAAGCGGTAGCAAGGTAAGAACCGCTTAAGTAGGCCTTATCTTTATACACTAAGAAAAGAGCGTCTTCAACAACTTCTATGTCCCGAGTAAGGAGCAGAGGCAAATCTCTCTCTGGCAACGAATAGCTTTGTGCAGGATAGACTAGATGGATGAATTTTCCATCTATTTTTACGCTGACAGCCCACCAGAAACGCCAATCCTTCGGAAGAATTGAAAGGTTGGGAAGGTTTCTACAGGCTAATCCAACGTTTATAACGCTTCCGTCGTTGAGTTGACTTATTGTTGCAACCAAGCCGTTTGCGAGGTTAAATGTTTTGTGCATTTTTACTCCTCCTACGGGATCTATATGTAGGAAGTGTTTACAAGATTTAAAGAGCTTTTGGCTTATCATTTATTCATCAGTGCATATACGGTTGGTTTTAGATTGTTGATTACAGCATCCATGATAAGCTTTCCAGTAGGATTTGTCGTGCTGTAAAGATGCCTGTTATAGGCAACAAACTCCACAAACTTCCAAAGTTCGGATGGGCCGTGCCCGTCTACTTCGCGTTGAAGTGCAACTGGATCTTGTTGCCAAGGGGCCATCACGAGGAAGATCACTTCATTTTCAATGCGTACGAGTGCGGACAGTCGGTCTTTTAGTAGCCCCGGTGGGTAAGTGTCGTTGTCGTCGAGGCGCACATAGATGCCCCACAAGCGGGTTTGCACAATCTTGCCGCAGCTTTTGATAAGGTGGCGGATTTTTTTCGGGTCTGAAGAAAACAGTTCCACCGTCAGTCCATTGTTAAGATTCAGTTTTGCTTCTTGCATCTTGGTTCCTCTTTCATCCATTTTTTGTGATGTTTGTTTCGCGTCTGTCATGACAACTTAGACAAGGGGGCGAATATTTTGGGACACGGCGGTTCTTATGGCTCGCCCCATTGCACTATCTGGATCGTGCCGTTTTCCTGCTATTGAAATGCTTTTGATGTGCCAGGGCGGAACTTTGTCTGACAGCAAGTAGTCAAGTACGTGTCTCAGTTTCTCTATGCGGGAGTATTCCACTTCAACAAAAGTCCCTTGAACATTGAACTCAAACAGGTAGGTGTCATCGTCACCTTTCGTTATTGTGCAACGGACGCCGTTTGGCATTTTGACTTGGAACTGGCCTTTACGAAGTTGTGCCGCAGCCTTCGAAACCAAGCTTCTCCAATTATAGTAAAAGATGTGTACTCCAGATCGTGTCTTGTTTATCATGTAGACTTCTTTTAGCGGTCTCAAGTCGTGTGGGTTGTTATCTATTAGAAGCCATACTGCAGGGTTAAATCCGTTTACAAGTGCTTTTTTCAGTTTTGTTCCAGCATCTTCGTGTCCGATGTATCCCGTTCCATTGTACACTATCGATGCAGCGTGTTCCAGTAATCCCTGCAAGCCGCCCAAGTTTAGCTGCTGTTCAACTTCTTCATAGCTGCTGATTGTCCGGTAGAATAATACAAGTACTTCTTCGTTGCCTATTAGGATTCGAAGCATGTAAGTGCCAAACAGGTTTTTAAAGTCGTTTTCTGCGCCATGCTCGTTTTTTATGATGCTTCCTTTAATGTTTTCTCCATATGCTTTTCTTAGAACACGTGTGGTTTCCTTGTTTAGAATGTAGATTTTTCCTCGAAGTTTTGAGCTTAAACGTATTGTTTTACCCGTTGTTAAACTGTTCTCCATTGTTTTTCCTCCTATCTAGTAGAGCCCAGCGACTTTTACGGTTGGACCTATCCTTATCAAAGCACCCTCTGTTTCGAACTCGCGCTTTTTTCTGTCAACGAAGAATATTGCTTCTCCTTCGTATCTGAACTCAAGGAAAACATATTTACGAGTTTCTCTTTTTTTGCAGGAACATAGGAATCGAAGAACGTCGATCAGTTTTGCAAGGTTTTGGTCGATTACAAGGGGTATTTGGTTTTTTGTCATTCCTTGTGGAAGCTTTATTGTTATCACCAGTTTTTGTATGTAGTCTTCCGCGTATATCGCTGAGGCTTTGGCTCCAAAACTTTCCATTGTTTTTTGTGCATCTTGAAGACAGTTGCCTTCTCCGCTGCGGAAGTACATTGCTGCGGAAGAGCCGAATGTCCTGCACCTCATTTTTGTGCTTCTGCGAAATTTTTTTGCCGCGGCAACAGCGTCTTCTCGACTTTTGAAAGTGGAAATTACTGTTCCGTCTACGCTGTGGCTGCTCGGGCGAAACTTAACGTGTATAAGAGGCATTTGTTTCACCAGTTATTCCAGCTCATCAGGAAATGGTCGTAGGAGCGTTGCAATTTCGGGTTCCGTCTTGTTTTTTATGGCTGCCCAAAGCGTTTTGCAGTGTTTTCCTTCAACATAGATGTGCGTTTGAATCAAACCGTTTATAATGGTTGCAGAGCAGAAGGTTAAGGCTTCCTCTGGCTTGTTGGATAGGAAACGGTTGATCATCGATCGGAAATTAATGTCAAAGCAAACAGCATATGCTGGACGGTTGAAATGAAAAGTGATTATGTAAATCACCGGGTCGTTTTGTAGTATTCCTTTGCCAAGTATTCGTTTTAGGCGGTTTAGCAGTTGTTTTTTGTGTTGGCAAACGAATTCTTCGTCAGCGTCTTCGAGTGGAGCTATCGTCGCTTTTAAGCCGTTTTTTAAAGTGATTGTACATTTTTTATAGGGTTTCTTGTCCATCAGTTCAATCAAGGTTTTTTGCCTCCTATTTCAGCTAGGGTTAACAGTTTCTTCCAGAAAGCCGTCTCGTAGCTTTGGTCATTCAGCAGTAACAGTTGAATTCTGGCGGTTTTTAAGAGGGATTTGAAGCCAACGGTGCGCGAAAGCGTTTTTACCAGTTCAGGGAAGAAGACAACACCGTCTAAGGCTAGTTCGAAGTTGTTTAGGTTTAGGACTGGTGCAACCGTTTTTAGGTGCCAACTCTTTTTTGCTTGAGCCAATAGGCAGAGATCTCCAAATAGTTTAACATGTTCTGGCGCGGGTGATTGGAAGAATTCTTGGGAAGCTAAGATTAGTTCGTTAGAGTTTTTTATTGGCATTACTATTCTGATGGCATCTGACGGGTTGCTGTCCCACGGTTTTTTGGTTGCTGGCACACAGAATTGCTTGCGTTCGTGGTGCGGCCATTTTTCAACTTCGGCTAGAAAGCTAATTTGAGAAGAATGTCCGTAATGACCTATCAAAAAGTTCGTTTGGTTTTGTAGTGGAAGACAAGTGAACTGTAGCAACCAAACTGGTTTCTCTTCAGAATTAGCGGGTACACTATCTTTGTAGCCCGATGAGGAGAACATGCGGTAAGTGCCTTCCTTTGTTTGGAGCGGGTGCCTCTTTACTGGTGAGAATGGTGAAAACAGGGTTGCTAAAGCCTTGAAGACTACGTCACATTTGATTCGTGTGTTCAATTTGTTTATTTGTGTCGCTCCGTCAACGCAGATCATTTTGTTTGTGAGCGAGATCGCATGTAGCAACGTGTGTTCGTTCAAGAGCTTTGCGGTTGTTGGCGGCCAAGTTTTCCATCCATCAATCAGTAGCGGGTGGAGCCGGGCGTTTAGCCTTTCGATCACTTTAGTTAACAGGCGTTTTTCTACGGTTTCCATTGTTTTTTCCTCCCGCAATTATTTCAAGAGCGCCTCAATTTCTTTAGGTAGGTTTATCTGCGTCACTGTGAACGTGTCAAAGTCGAGGCTGTACCCTACCATGCGAGGGTCCGCTTTGCCAATAACGATCATGATGTTACCTTTCTTTACACAGTTGATTATTTGTGTTATTCCTTGACCTACGGGCTGCATGTTCCATTTGCCTTGATGCTTGAAGAACCAATATACTCCGTCTCCGGTAATGAGAGCTATCGCGTGATCTGACCACACGTCAAAAATTTTTGTTATTGCCACTTCAGGCTTATGATGTGTGGTTGCCCACTTGAAGAAGCCTAGGCTTTGCTCAGTTTTGGTCAGTATTGCTTTTACTAACCCTGTTGGAAGCAGCTTCACGGTCGAGTTTTGTTCCAAAACGAAGCCTTCACTTGTTTGTTTCACTGATTGTATGGCAAACGGTGTTGAATATATTACTATTTTTTCTTGAGCAGTGTATCTAGACCGCCCAGCCAGGAGTGTGGGGTAGCCCTCTTCAAATCGTTTTGCCATCACTTTTTTTGCTACTTTTCTCCAGCTTGTTTGCCTTGCGCTTCGTGTTGGCAATCGCAGACCACACACGCGAAATCTAGGTTCAAACCCCCGCGATGCCTTGTTATATATGTAGCCTTGCGAGTTTAAAACGTGAGATTCATAGGTAAAGTACACTCCAATCATGGACTAATTCCTCCAAGTGGGCTGTGGAAGGTTGTTTTCTCCTTAATGATAAGCATCGTTCCTGCTTTTATGTTTTATGGATTCAACATGGTGCTTATGTCGGGTTGCAATTTCAGTTGTATTGCTTGTACCAAAATTTTTCCAGTAAGATAAGTCTTACATGTTTTCTTTTTTGTTAGGTGCCTTTTTGTTTTGCTCTACTTTCGCATGGTTAGGGCGCACACGTCAGGTGACATCCCTGTTGTGCATATCTCCATTAGAAGGGGCGTTGTTGGATGGTAAAATGGGTACACTGTGTTGCGGTATACTGTGAAAAACAGCCATTGCAAAGTGTTTGTGGGACAGGTTTCAAGTTCGTTTAAGAGCGTCTTTTGTTGGTCTCGTTTCAGCGGCCGGTAAACCAGAAGCAAAGACTCGTTGTTCACGCTGATTTTTACGAGAGCACATTTGCCCTGTTTGTGGTGGAGTTGACTGAACAGCAACTCGCACATGCGCCTAGTTTCCATGCACTTTTTAGCAAGTTCTTTTGCTTCAGCATCTTCGAGAACAGTCATTTCTGCGTTTAAACCACTTGCGAGGCGAAACTGAGTTCCATGATGAATTACATATGTTTTTTGCGGTTTTGTTTTCATCTCTTCTCCTCCTTTAGCTACTTTGGCATTGTGGCTTGGAGCAATGCGTAGATGCTGGGTCTAACCCGTTTCTGGATTGCTTCAGCCAGCAGTTTGCCTGTTTGTGAGTCGCACCAGTAGCAGCTTTTCTCGTAGATCAGCACATCCGCGAGGTTGGCAGGTGTTTTTGGAGGTATAAGCTGATCGAAAAGCACGTACAAGGGAAGGTGAGAAAGGTATAACAAATACACATGCTCGTTTCCTATCTGGACGTCGGCAATTATCCCTTTTACTCGTTCCGTTTTAGTTAGTCCTTTATGGTTGCGATTTGGAAAAGTAACGTTCTCCAGCGTTTTGGTTATTTCAATCATTTCTGGCTCGTTGGCAAGATGGAAACGAACGGTTAACCCCTTCAAGTGATGTGTCTTCCCTAACAACTGTTTGAGAGTTACTCCCAACACATATTCGTTATTGTAGGCTAAGCGTCGCATTATACAATTGTATCTTCTTGGAGTCACTGTCAAAGTTTTTCCCTCCCTTTAGTGTTTTGGCTGCAGTAAAGCGTAGATGCGGGGGCAAAGGCATTTTTTGATGGCTTCAGCAAGTAGTAGACCCGTTTGTGTTTCGTACCAGTATCCGTTTTTCCCGTAAACAAACATCACAGCATAGTCTACAGGCGTTTTTGGCGCCGATAACTGTTCAAAGATCATTTCCAACGGAAGATACGTATGATACAATAGGTAGACATGTTCGTTTTCTATCTGGACATCCGCGATTATGCCTAGTTCACGTTCCATTTTGCTTAGTCCCTTGTGCCTTCGGTATGGCACTTTCACAGCGTCGAGTACTTTGACCAAGGAAGCCATTTGAGGCTCGTTTAACAGATGAAAATGGATTGTTAAGCCTTTCCACGTATAAGTTTCCTGAAGCATACGCTTGAGAGTAAGCTTCAGATGTAGTATCGGTAGTTGCGTGCTCCGTACTCCTGTATGTTGTCGTTGAACGTCAGAATGCCTATTTTGGGTGGAAGACCTGTGGTGCATGTTTCAAGCAGTAGCCTCGTGGTTCGGTGGTAGAAAGGATAGGGTGTTTTGTCGTAAAACGTTAGTAGCAGCCATCGCATTGTTTTCTTAGGCGTGGTTTTAAGAAGTTTTTCAAGCTCTGCGATTTCAGTATAGTTTAATGGTCGGTAAACAAAATAGAAATGCTCGTTGCCCACTTGAATTTTTGCAACAGGATATTCACTATAGTCACAGTTTTTTCCACCTAGAAGCCAGCCACATTGTCTTCCAATTTTTTTGCTTCCTTTGACAACTTCTTTGAGTTCAGCGTGGTTTAATCTAATAATTTGTGCGGTTAAACCGTTTGGCATCTCGAGCAGCGAGTTTTTACTTGTTTTTGTCATCATAGATTATCACCACGTCTTCATCTTTTTTGCAGTGTTTCAACTCTTCAGCTACATCTCTTTGGGAACTGGTTTTTTCGCCGAAGTTCAGCTTGTCGATGACGGCTTCCAATGCTTTGCGAAGTTGTCTTGCCAGTTCCGTTTTGTCCATGTGCTCTAGTTCTCCGTGAAGGATGGGGCTGATTTTGACGGTTACGGAATAGCGGATTATGGCGCTGGTGAAAACCATTTCAAGTTTTAGTTCGGAGTTGCAGCGACACTTCAGATCTTGTTGTAGGCTTTCACATTCGTTGCTGAGGTTTAGCATTGTTGCAAGCCAGTCGTATCTTTCGCCACATTTGGGGCATACAAGTGTTTTGTCTCCGCGTCCGTTTTGGTACATCACTCGACCCCACCCAACCAAAAATCTAGCTGTGAATCCTTTCGCTTCGGCTTGTTGCTTTTTGATTTCTATTTGGCTATGCGTCGTATCTGTGATGATGCGGTGGAACATTATTTCGAATTTGGTCGGGGGGAATTCAGTTGGAGGAGTTGGTATTATGTCTGTGACTATCAATCCCTTCGCACGCAGCGGTTTTAACGCATTCATTATTTGTTCTTCTTGTTTGTTCATGTGTTCCCCCTCTTACACGACTTGCAGTAGTTTGCCTATTGCAAGGTCTTTTCGCCAGCGTTCTATCTTCTGGGCGCACCAATCATTGAATTTATCATTGCTGAACCATTGAAAATCTGTTGGGCTTGGGCGTTCGTCCTCTAAAACGAGCCTGTTGCACGCCACGAGGTAGTGAGGATCCTCTGTGCCTGCGGTTTCCACGGATACAGATATGCTTGCATTCAATTTTGAAGCGATGAATTCTAGGGGCAGGGTTATAATTTGCACAACGTCTTCGTGTTCTTCACAGTTTTCTAGGTTTTTTGAACCAAACCACATGCTACTTTTACAGTCGTGCTTGTTAGCAAATTTTCGAAACTCTTGGGCGTAATCTTTTTGTTCTTTCATTGTTTAACCTCCATCGACTTTGTTTTCACTCTCCCGCATCAGGAGCGGCAATTCGAGTTCTGGATTTTCCGCATTTTGGGCAGACTCCCATTTTATCATTTTGCAGTAGGGGCACCAAATAGGGGTTTACGTTTGCATTTATTGCTTCTTCCAGCGTGTTGAAGAAAGGCTCGCTCCACCAGTATAACTTGTTGCGATGGCTTATGACACTTGCTCCAAAAAGCGCGTCGTGGACATCGCCCGCTTTTAGTTTTTCAACGGTGTCTCGAATTAGCTCTTGATAGACAAGAGCATAGGCTTTGTTGTTTGCAAACCGGAATTCAACGACGTATACGTTGTAGAACTTTAGTGCCGCATTTATCCTGCGGTTTTCTAGCTCTTTTTCGCATCTGGCTTTAAGTTTTTTGCAGTGGGGTAGCCAGCGTATTCTTACCTGTGTTCCACTTCGTAGCGTAAACGCTTCGTTGAGCAGTTTGTTGTGTTCTGTTTTTTGCAGCATGTTCTCACGCAAGAAGGGGAGCTACCGCGACGGGGTCCCCGTTCATGACTGCATTCAACACGGCCTGGTTCAATTTGGAGTCTAGCGTGTGGCGTTCTCCCTTTGCTTCATAGACTATGTAATCCGGCCGAATTCTTTTCAGCAGGTTTATGTTGTCTGCGGTTTTTTGGAATGCTGTGATCTGTCGAAGATTTAACTTCAAGTGTACTTGTGCATCCGTGCATGTTATGATTGCCCAGTACATTGTTGATCCGTAAACGTGATCTCGCTTCAACGTGCAGGTTAAGCCGTTTGCCATTGTGAACGTGATTGGACCTGTGTGTGCCAATTGATCTCTAAAATTTGCTCTTTTAATACTTTCGTCTTGGTGTTTTAGTGCCCTTTTCGCCAGAGTTAACACGTTTATGTCGCGTTTCTTGAGATCAACGTAATAGTTGGTTGACCAACAAAAACTGGTGAATCCTTTCTCATCAAACTGTCTGAAAATGTCTATGAACTCTTTTTTGCATTGCGGATTTTTTGTTAGCCACTCAAGGACTATTTGAATGTTGTTTAGTTTCCAATTTAGCCAGCAAAGTTTTTCAAACATAACTTTTGGTAGCACAACATCGGTTTTTGGGTCAAACTGATTAATCAATGTTTCAGCCTCCTCTTTGTGATGTTTTTAGTTTTGTCCGATTCAAACTTCTGAAATTCAGATGAAGGCATGATTGTGACGTCAACTTGTTCGGCCAACTTGTCTCCAAACTGTGGAGCAAAGATTTTACCCATTGCTTTCACTCGGAGAACACTCATGCCTTTCTTGTTGCAAACCCAAACTCTAACTTCCTGTTCGGAAACGGTCACTTTAACGTGTCCGTCCCATTCGCGTTCTTTAATCTCCATTCTTTCATCTCCAAGCGGTTTGGGCTTGTGGCTGAACTCCAGAAGTTAGTGCGGCGATGCTGAGGTTACCTTTTTGCTCGATCAAGTTGAGTAGCCAGTAGTACAGAGTTTGAGGCCAATGGTACGCTTTACCCCCGCAAACAACATAGGAAACGTGAACCACAGAGACATATTTGTTCTCTAACAGGTAGATCAGAAAGGATTCGTCTATGAAGTCGCGAAAGACCAAGTGCACCTGTACCCCATGTAAGCAGAGTGCAAGTACGTAGTATCGGTAGTTACTTTCTTCTTCTCCTATCAAACGATGATTTGGAAGTAGATCTCTGCAAAGTTTAATGGTAGATTTTACTTTTGAACTCGTGATTTTGTACAACACTGCAGGTACGTCTTTTCCACATTCGAACGGGCATCCGTTCGCTTCAAGTTTTGCGGTTATCTGGTCCATTTTTTTCTCCTCCTTGATTGCTTATGAGGGCAGCTATGCTTGGCTTGACCTTTTGAATGATGCTTGTGACAAAAGCCGCGTGGGTTTGGCTGAGAAAAAAGTATGCAACGTTGTTGTATATTACGAAGTTGTTTAGTTGCAGTGTGTATTCAAAGTTCCTCTGTATGTCAGTGATCAAACTTTCTGGTGTCTTGAAAGCAACCCAATAAACAAGGTATATGTGCTCGTTTTCTATTTCAATTTCCAAGGCAAACAGCGAGTTTGGTTTCGTGAAAATTTCGTTTCGGTTAACACAGTTTTTCAGAAGGTCTCTCACGAGTCTGCTTCTTGGGGAATGAATGGTTGCTACGAGGCCGTTTGGCAAAGTTAACTGTGTCGGTTTCACAATGGCTTCCCTCTATATTTGTGGTTTGGCTGCTTTCGAGTCAGTCATCAATGCGTTGACGTAGGGGTTAACGTTTTTGGTGATTGCTTCTCTTATTGCTAATCCTTCATCGCTTTCTGGGCGGTAATTGGATCTGGCGACTGAAATGTTTTTCATGTCAAACACAGGAGCACGGTTTTCCATAAGACTGTTCAATGCTCGGCTTAACCGCCATATGTGATAGTACTCTATGATGACGAGTACCCCTCGAACTTTAAATTTGAACCGGTAGCTCTCATCTTTGGCTTTAATTATCACGCAAAGAACCCCGTTTGGCATTTTGATCTTAAACGGGCCTTTTCGCAGCTGCGTTAAAGCCTTCGCCAGTAGACTTCTTTGATCGTGCTTAATTTTTTGGACGTGCTGTGCAACTCTCAAAGCTTCATTGGGAATGTAACTTTCGTGCAAGAGGTAATAACTAAACTCTTTTTTAGCAGTGAAGTTGAGCTGGTTGTACTCGCTAACAATTCTTTCAAGTTCATCGGGGTTCTTAGTCGCCCAACGCAAAAGTGACAGCATTGCGGAGGGAGAGCCAGTATCGTCTACTTGTTCGAGAAAAGTCAAAAACTTGTCAGACACATCAAACTTCAATGTTTTTTCCTCCTGCTTTTACTCCGAACCTAACAAGGCGGAAATCTCGGGGTTTAGGTTGTTTATGATTGCGGTCTGCAAAAGTTTAACTGTGTTGCTGTCTGCTGCGCCTACACTGTCGCAGATCATAAGATTCCCTTGACTGTTGAATGGTCGGTAAACTACGTCGTTTCCAATAAAGAGGGTCATGCAGAACTTCAAAGCGTCCTCTGGTTTATCGCTTAAAAGAGCTTCCAAACTGCTCTCAAGTGCTTCCTTGCTAATGATCACGTGTAGCTTGCGTTCAAAATGAAATGTTATCACATAAAAATCTTTGTATCTGCCGAGAGTTGACCAGTAGCATCCGCCCCCACCCGCGTAATCTTTCGGGCACACGTGAAGATCGTCAAGGTGCAAAGGGTCATTGCATTTGAACTGTTTCCGATATGCCCGTCTAAGTTGCATCAAATCGCCCTTGGTGAAAGACATGACTGTTATTTTAAGCCCATTTGAAAGGTTAATACTGATGCGGCCACCGATGCGGCAGAGTAGTTTTTTAAAGAAAAGTTTTATGTTCAACTGTTTTTCCTCCGTCGTTTTCAATGGTTTAGCTTTTTTGATTTCGTTTGCGTGACTTCCTCTTAGACTATGCTGAGTAGCGTGGGTGAGTAGTAGTCTCCACGGATTATGAAGCGGTTTTGTTTTTTATTATAGATTGTTTTGCCGTGGTACTTTATTACCATCATTTTTTGGTCTAGTGTGCCGTATCTCTGGAGGGCAACGCATATTATGAAATCATTTTCGTTAAGTAGCAGTGGAAGCATTATATGTGGAGTGTTTGCGGGAACGTTTATTTTAACCCGTAGGTTCTGTGTGTCAAGCGATACTTTAAGGGCACCCCCAAAATTTAATGCAAAAAGTATTGATGCTGTTGAGATGAAGACCAACACCATTGTAGGCGCGTTGATTTCTACAGGTACGCCAGGCCAGATCTTGATGAGCATAAGGAAAAAGAGGCAAACGTAGGTAACCATTGCGGCTACTCCTAGAACGAACAGTGCCTCTTGGAATCGCGAGATCATTCTTAGTCGTTTTGGAGTTAGTTTCGGCATGGAATCGCCTCCAATTAAATGTGGTTTACCCTAGTAGGGCGTATACTGTTGGGGGCAAACGGTTTAATATTGCCTGTTTCAGTTTTCGGCCTTCTCTTGTGTACGGTTCATACGCTTCTTCATGGTACACTATGAATTGGGCGCGATTAATTGTGTCTACTAATGGCTGCACTTTTACATTTTTAAGCAGAGCTGTTGGTTTGCGTGTTCCCGAGTAACAGGCAAAGAACAGGTACAGCACTTCTTTACCGAGCTTGATCTTGAGGACATAATTACTTTTTGTGCTGAATGAAAAGCCCTGAAGGCTGCGATATTTCACCCTAACCGCGTTTCGCACGTGTTTGACATGTTTGTTTGTTAGGCGATACACCGTGGCAAAGATTCCGTTAGGCAGTTTTAAACGGTAAATTGGGCTAGGCTTCATAGTACTCCTTCTACAGCAAGATGGCTATTGAGGGGGGCAGTTTTTGGATTATTGCGTTTGCCAGTTTTATGCCAGTGCCACCTTCGGGGAGATACACTGTTTTGTTGTAAAGTATAAATGCTGCTTCGTTAACCACTTTTTTAACATGGCTTTTCTCCATTTTCGCAATAGATTCAGTGATTTCTTCGTGCAAGCCCAAAAAGAAGAGGAACAGCGTTTCTGCACCTATGTTGACTTGTACCGCGTAGTCGCAACATTTCTTTTTTGCCCGGTTTGGATTTTCAAGCGGGTAAACCGTGACGAATAGACCGTTTGATAGTTGTGCAAGATATACCAAATCTTTTTTCTGCATTTTTTTAGCCTCCTAAGTTACGAGTATTGCAAGGTTTGGATTCATTTTTCGTTTGATTGCATCGATCAACGTTTTGCAATTTTGCTCTCTCCAGTGGTACGCTGCCCCATGGTACGCGATGCAGAAGACTTCTAGCAAGGCTCGTTGCAGGTCTGTTTGTAACTCTTCGATCAGTAGAGTTGCTGAAACAAAGGGTATGTAGATTAGGTGAATTGTTTCGTTCTCTATCTGCACTTCAATTGCGATGTAACTATCGCTAGAGCATTCTAATAGGTTTCGTTCATCACACGCTTGGACTATGTGATCTAGCGCACCGTTTCTGAGTCGACATGCCTTTGCGTTAAGACCGTTTTCCAGTTCAAATGGTATTCCAAAATGCAGTGCCCTATCCGTTGCTATGATACATTGATAACCAGGCATTTAATCATCTCCTCTTTCTATCGTCCTAATTCATTAGTTTAGTTGAGGGCTACACGATTCAACGTGTATAGCTGTTGGGACATACTCTTTGCTACCGAACATGAACGTTTTTGTCCTCTTATTGTAAATTGGTTTGCCCACGTACATTATGGTCAATTCTTTCATGTTTTTCTGGTTTTTGCCTTTGCGGGTTAGAAACTTGAAGATTACTGAGTCGTCAAAGTTTAAGGTTAAGAGCACGATAGTTGTAGGCGTGTCTGACGGCATCTTCAAAGCAACTGTTAGCTTTTGACGAGTGCGTAGCCATTTGAAATATCGGTGAGTGCACAGCATGTACACGGCCAAGATCAACGGAGAAAGGCCTAATAACAATTCAAATGGACTCACGTTTGATCCCCTTTTTAGCTCCTCTCTGTTTTTGTTGACTGGTCGCGAAGCAACTGGTGCACTTCGAGTCCGGCACCATTATTTATTGCCTCAATAAGTTGCTTTCCTTCTTCACTCATCCAGTGGTAGAGCACGCCTTTGTATTCGAGGTATAGTATCTGAGATACCATTGCGCCTAATCCTTTTTCACGTATTTGAGCTTTAATCCATTGATCAATACTCGCTGGCACCAAGATGAGCACTCGCACTTCCATGTGGTTTGCGTGTATTTTAATCATGCAGTAGTTGTGCTAGTAGCCTTCATCCATTGGGGGGTCCTGCCATCTTTGCATTTCAGCTTTGTTGCAGCGTTCGAAAAGTTTGTGGGTTTCAGGGTGCTTTTGAGGGTAAATTATCAGTTTTAGTCCATTGGATAGGGTTATTCTTGCTGTTTTGCTGGCATTTTTGAGCACATCATAATCGACGCCGTTAATGGCAAGTTCGTTTTTTGTTTTCAAGCTGGTCATAACCCCCCTCCGTTTCCAATTTAGAACGCTTTTATAACAGTTACTTTCACGTTGCTTGGGATCAAAACTTCTTTGCTGTTGTCGAAATAAAACGTGGTGCCACATCGGTCCAAGAGTCCTTCGCCTTCGTATTTAAACCTGAGCACCAGCCCCTTTTTAGTTTTGAATCCTTTAATGTTTTGCTTTTGGCACCGTTTGCGTAGCTCTCTTAAGATTTCGAACGTTTCAACGTTTACTACTAGCGGAAGCATGGCCTTCGTTATTCCTAGTGGAAGAAACACGCGTATGACTAGTTCTTCGTAGCGCATGTAGTACTTGGTTTGGATTGCCCCAAGACTTTTAAGGCGTTTCGTGTACCAATCGATCGAACCTTCCAGCTCGTTGTTGAACACGAGCACAACTTTGTTTTTTTTGCCTTTTAGTTGGACCGTGTCTATGCGTTCAGCGACTTTTTTCGCTTCAGCCGCGTTTTTGAATGTGGCTATAAGCGTTCCGTCGTCAGAGTGACTACTAGGTCTAAAACGAACTATTATTGTTTTCAACATTATTTGGGCCTCCTATTTTTGCATCAGCACGTCTATTACAGGATTGGTATCTTTTGTTAGCGCCTTCCAGAGAACCGCGTAGGCTGAAGTGTGGTTTTGGTATCCAATCCCATTGTAAACCAAAATGTCAGCGTATGCGAACAGGTGTTTTGGTTTGCCGCTTAGGACTTTTTCAATCATCCAGTAAAACGTTGCTTTGGATAGTACCGAGTGTTTGCCCGCGACGTTGATGAACGCTGCGTGGATCGTCTGGTTGTGTTGGGAAACCGTTAAGATATAGCTGGATCTTAGCGGGTGCAGGTTGGGAAAATCGTCAAGGCTTCTAACGATCTTTGTGATATTCGCAATTTTTTCATTGTCCGCACGGTACAGCGTTCCTGTTCGTTTGCCATGAATTTTGAATTTGTAACCCGTTTTCTTTGCCGCTCTCAAGACGGGAATTGCTTTTAGGCACAACTGTTTTTCTTTTGGGTTCATGGGTTTTCCTCCTTACGCTTCTCGGGACAAAAGAACGTTTACTGGGGGGACAACCTTGTAGAGTATGGATCCGATAAGGTTTTCTGCATTAGGATCAGTTGTTGCCATTATAGTGTGCTGAGTTGTGTTGAATGTTAGTATGTGTTTGTATGCTTGGTTGTTGTAGGTGAAGAAGACTGCTGATCTTAAGGCGACCTTCAAGTCTTGCTGGAGAAGGGTTAAAAGAAGTTTTGGCTTGTCGGTTATGTAAACTGCGTTGATAACATGTTTTCCAATTTTTGCCTGAGCTATATACGCGTCTTTCACGAGCATTTTCATGTGGGGGTCAAGCTTTAAACAAGCAGTCAACCCCGCCACAACTCGTTTGTCACTCATGCGATATAGCGTCGCAGTTAAACCGTTTTGTAGTTTTATTTTTTTCGGAAACCTCAATGTTATCCCCCCTTTTTTTGAAGTGTTAATTTCGGCAACCAACTGATTTTAATATTGTTGTACCTCTTTTTAAACGTTAAGGTTTTACTTTGATTCATCACCTCCTTTTACGTTTTTTTCCGGGTTTAAGGTTTCACTTCGATACCATCACCTCTTTAGTGTTGGCTTTTTTCAACACTTCACCTCCTTTTACAGTTGATGTGAAGGCGGTGGGAGGCATTTGGCTTTTCTGGATGCGATGTAGTCCCTTGTCTAGTTTTTGTCTTCTCGCTTGACGCTGAGATCCAACACTGTTTTCACTCTATTTTTTCGGTTTTTAGATCTCACACATCAAGGCGTAAAGCGGTGGCGTTAGGCCTTCAGCCACTGCTTTTTTTATGACGTCGCCAATTTTGCTGAAGGGACTTATTGCTTCACCATCGAACGCTATGAGAAAGGCGCGGTTCAATAGTGCTTTTAGACCGTTTTTTAGAAGGTACTCTTGTGTGGTTTTTAGGTCGGTCCACTCGCTGCCGAGGAAGAAGCAGACTCCTCCGCTTTCGAGTGGAACTTGTAGGACGGCGCAGTTTATGAAGTAGTCTTTGCTGTAGGCCAAGTTCTCGTTTGCTATATGGACGTAGCGGTCTTTGTCGTTTGTTGACTTTCTGAAGAGCTCCGGTAGCTGTTACATGTTTTGTCCAATCAATTGACGTAGCAATGCATTTTCTCCGTTTGGAAGAGTTAAATTGAACGTGTGCTTGCTCATCGTTTTTCGTCCCCCGTTAATACAGCAGCAATTTGTGGGGTTGTATTGTGTTGCACTGCTTTTATGATTGCTGAAGCCTCGTGGCTTCGACAAGGGTCGTATGCTTTGTTGTTGTACACGATGAACCATGCTTCTTCCAAAACTGTCCATTTGCCTGCTTTTAGGGCTTTTTCGAGAGCGTCTGAAGTGAGGTCCGGTGCGTTAGGGATGGCGTGGGGATAGATGAAGTGAGTTTCTCCGTTTGAATTCTTGAAGGAAAGAACGACGAATGCAGACAGTCTGTTACGGAGGATTTTGAGGTGGGCGCGTTGACAGGCCTTCACAACGTGTCTCATTGAAGGATCAACGAGTTCAGTTAATGAAGCGTCAAGATTGTTTGCGGTAGTGATTTTGGTTTTTTTGAGCCGAGCCTTCATCTTTCCACCTCTTCTTTTGTATTTTTTGTTGTAGATGCCGTCCAATTCACCGTCCTACGCAGAGTTTTGTCTGTCGTTGTCGTCATTACTTTAATATGGAAGCGTTTCTCTCGCTTGAAATGTTAATAGCGGGAGGAGCGTTCACGGTTTCCGAAAGGACGGATTCTTCTATCCTTCGTGTTTGGTCGCGGGTTTCGCTCTGGTTTTGGAACTGGAGTTTTTATTTGCTCTGCGAAATCGTCTAGGGGTATGAAGCGGTCGGCGGCTTCTACAAGCTCTTTTGAGGCTGAATCTTTGAATGCCGCAACCTCAATTCGTCTGCCCAAGTTTTTAACTTCTTTGACCGCTTCTATATAGTCTGCGTCTCCACTGACAATTATTGCGGTGTCGAATCCGCCTTTAAATCCAAGAGCCAATAGTTTTGTTACGAGAGCAACGTCGACTCCTTTTTCAACGCTTAGTCTTTCTTTCCATCGTAGACCGCAGCGGGGACACTGAAACTGTTCATCCCTAACCTTCAGGGGGTAGGACACGGCTTCTATCCCAGAAAGTTTAAGCCAGTTTAGAAAGGTCGTTGCTTTGTTGAGTTGGTTGTCTTGTTTTTTTGAGGGTTTTATTGAACAGAAAAAATAGGCGCGGATTAGTTCTCGATTTTCTGTTAGTAGTTCAACCATTTTTTTGACGTTGCATACTGCAGGATTGCTTGAGGTTGCTTTTATCCAGTTTCTAAACGACCAGTAAAGGTTTGAACCATCAACGAAAATCATTATCTTCGTCAAAGCTTTGTTACCTCCTCTTTCAGCTGATTGAATGCCGTGACTTTCTGGTTTAACAACATTTGATCATCGCTCCTTTTAACGAGTTTTCAAGGGGGTCAAGTTTGTTTATGACGCGAGGGTTCGAACTCAAAAGAAAGGCCACTGCAGGACTTATTTTTTTGATGATTGCTATCAGCAATAGTTTTCCAGCAGGCTCTTTTCCAAGATAAGCCACATTGTTGTACACGACTGCATCTAGGCGCCGTATGCTTGCTCTCCATCCATAACCAGTTCTAAACCGATATCCCCCCTCCAACGCGTGGCTGTATATGAGATAGTTTCTTTTGGCTTTTTGGTTTACGCTTCTTATTGAAAAAGGCGAGGAAGTTTTGATATTTAGGTTATTTTTTGACGTAGCTAAGCCTCCCGTGGAATGGTTTGGCCATCACGCATTAGTCGTCTCCGCCTTCAATTACAGTTGTTACGAGAGTCACCAAACTAGGGGCGATGTTTTGTTTTGCTGCAACTCTTAATGTGGCGCCATGTCCGCGGTTGTTTAAATGTACTTTGTTTTTATAGACGATTAGGCTAGCAAATCTAGTCACCGTGTTAACACCGTCGTTAACCAGTTTTCGAACTACAAATTGGGTTATTGACTCACAGGGGCCTTTCCACACTTGTTTCAGGTTAAAGTAGACAAAATAGACGTGTTCTTTCTCCACCGGAATCGCTAACACGCAGCCAGTGTTGAACTCCTTTTCGTGTATGCTAAATGAAGAGTCACTTTTCAGGTACTCTGCAACCGTCCTTGTTACCCTTGTCGCCTCTGGGCTTCGCAGGGTTTTCAGTCGTAATATTCGTTCGTCCTCAAGTTTGCATTTAAACTCAGTTTTTTCGGCAGTCCAAGCCCTTGGCGTTATAAAGTGCCAATTAGTTAGTCCATTTTTATATGCTTTTGGTGTTGGTACAATCATTATGTTTCCTCCATTTGTTGTTATATGCATTCGAATAACACGTTGATTTTCGCCTTCACAGTATATGGGTGAGCGTTGAACATGAATTTGTCGTTGCGGCATTTCCAATAGATCCGGCGACCAGAATAGATGAAGTGCCACACATCAAAATTCCTTTTGTACGTTATGCGTGGTTTGCCACAGGTCTTCTTCAGATCTTTCATAAAGTTTGCTGTTTCAAGGTCTAGCACTAGAGGAGTGGTTTTCAGCGAGAGGTCGTGTGGCAGTTCGATGGTGACGGTTAATTCTTGATATGAGGAGTATTTCTTCGTTGTTTTTGGATGCGTTCTTTCGACCGCACTGCGTAACTCAGCCAGTTCTTTGTTCATGAACGGAATTGCCACGCAGTTTTTGTAGATTTTTGCTCTGCGTCCTTTAAATTTGTTTGCAACGAGTTGGGCTTGGAGGCAAGTTTCAAATATTGCAACCAGCGTGCCGAAACCCCGAACCAGCACCATATTATTTATGGATATGCTTCGTGTCAAAAGACTCACCTCCACCAGTCTTAATTAGAAAATGTGGGTTTGCCTCCTCAAAATATGCCTTTAACTTTGAACGTTTTTGTTGCTGGCACTTGCTCATAGCCCAGCCAGAATTGGCCGTATCTTTTTGAAAACAGCATTTCACAGCTTTTGTGGCGAAAGCGCAGCACGGTTTTTCTTTTTGTGTTTACTATCTCGGGTTGACCACACTCTTGGATTAGCCCTCTCAAAATTTTAAGATCTTCTTGGTTAAGCATCAGTTGGGCGGTTTCCAAGGTGGCTCCTTTTGGAAATGTCGCTTCAATGGCCAGTTCTTGATAGCAATCTTCACTTTCTTTGAGATGAACTGGGTGTAGTTTCGTGAGTATCTTTTTGCTCTTTTCGATAGTTCCATATTCGCCGTTCAGACAGGTAACAGCAACTCTTTTGTTCAACCGTCTTGCGCCAAAATGCTTAACTTTGCGTACGGCTGCTTTCGCCTGCTCTTGCGTTTTGAACGTTGCTATAATAGTGCCGTCTTCAGAATGGCTGCTTGGGCGGAAGTGAATTCTGAGTTTGCTCATAATGGCTCACCCCATGGTGTTTCGGTCACGTGAAGATCACTTCTTTTGCGGAGTTCAATCTCGTGTGACAGGGTTAGCACGTAGGTGTATTTCGAGTAGATTCGCGTTCCTGCGTAATGCCATGTTAAGTAATGGTATTTCGGATCGTAGGATGTTTCGCTTTTTGCTTGTCCGCAGTATTGGTTTAACCACGTTATTTCTTCTGCACGGATTGAACTTATGACCAATGCAACAATGTTTGGCGGAGTTTCTGGCGTGATGGTTTTTGGGACACGCATTTGGATAATCAGTTTTTGTGGTTCCCAGTAAATTTCTGTGGGATGCGCCAGCCGCGTCATCAACCGTTCAATATAGGGTATTCTACCAGTAGAATCGTATACGAACGTGACGGTTTTTCCTTTACGGTGTACGGCTGACTTGTGCGGGAACCAATCCACTAGACCAGGCAAGTTTTTTGTGATGCTGGAATCCAGAATTTTTCCGTTTTGCACAGAGGTTAGGAAGGCGGAAAGTGCTTTCTGAACTTTTTCTGCGATATGCTCGCTTTTGTACGTGGCTAAAACTATGTAGTCATCCGAGTGGCTACTTGGCCTGAATTTAACGCGAGTTTTTTCCATGGACTTTTCCTCCATTACTAGTGTTATTGCGTTTGAACATCAGTTTTGTGCGGATTTCTCGTATGTTGTCGGGAACTCTCGAGACGTGCCAGTTTCTCCATTTTAACGAAAGGCCCACAACAACACCCAGCGGTCCTAATAACATGATGAGGTGTTTTTTGCGGTTGTGATAAGCGTATTTAGTATAGATTAGCCTTATTTTTTGTTGTTTGCGAGTCTGAATCATTGTGACGTGACTGTTTTGGAGCAGGTATGAAAGAACAGCAGTTTGTTCGGATGGAAGCACTAGGGGGGCGGTGGCTATGCTAGTTCCGCGTGGGAGCGACAAAGTTACTCGCAGGTAATCGCTCTCGCACGTGTAAATTTTTCTGACGTTTTTTAGTTTTTTGAGGTATTCCACAAACGCTTGTGGAAACTCGTTTGCGTATATAGTAACCATTAGCTTATCATTTCTGCTTTCAGCGTGCATTAGATCCCAATCACAATACCCTTTTCCCATCTCATGGCGTATCATTTTCACTGCTTCCTGTTTTGCGCGTTTGGAGGCTGCGCTGTTTTTAATGGTTGCCAACACCGTGTAACTGTCCGAATGGCTGCTTGGTCGGAAGTTACAGAAAAAACAAGCCATTAAAATCGCCTCTTAACTATTTTCGCAAGTTGTTCGTTGACTGTCCAGTTTTCTCGTTCGAAGAGGTCGATGCCATCTGCGACGTGTAGAACGTCTTCATCTACGTTGTAGATGCGGTCGCCTCGGTAGTTCCAAGTTAAAATTTCGTGTTTTTTGCCACACCGCGTCACTTTTGGTTCACCACAGCTTGAGATCAAACAAAGGATTGCGTTGGCCTCTTCAGGGTTCATTACTAAAGGAACTATTCCCACGTTTCTTGCAATGCCCTTTGGGATCTTCACTGTTATGGTTAGTTCTTGGTAATTGGTGTATGCCCCAAACCCTTTTGGTGTTTGAATGTGCATGGCAGCCTCGGCTTCATCAATGCTTCCTCCCGTGTTAACGATGAACTTCACGGTTTTGCCTTTTCTGGTGATTTGAGCGTCTTCACCGTTCCAATCTACATCTATTTCGTTTTCAGTTGCCATGTTTCTCACGTTCTTCAAAGCCTCCACTGTCTTGGCCGCCGCTTCCTCGCTTGCGTACTCCGCAACGAGCGTGTAATCTTCAGAGTGGCTGCTTGGTCTCAGGCGAATCTTTGTCATGTCCATCTCCTCCTTAACAATTGAATGAGTATACAAACGTTCCTATGCTTTTTCGTCTTCGTTAGTCTGCCTTTTTTTGGTTTTGTAGCAGAAAGTGGATGTTTGGGTTTATCCTTTGCATCAGGGCCTGTGTTACTGGTTTGTAGTGCGGGTCGGTGTGGTGATAGAGGTTGCCGTTGATGAAGCACCATTGTACCATGTCGAAGAGGGCAGGGAACCCCTGCTTTTTTATGCGAGCTTTTACTGTTACGTGGCAGCCGATCGCACCCATAAGCACGAGGTAGATGGGCACGCCGTCGACTTTTATCTTCAGCACAAAGCGGCATCCGAAGTCCGGTTTCAGGGGCAAGTCACTATGTTCTAACCCATATGAGTTCACGTATTCTTCACAGGCCATCAGCACATGTGCAATGTTTCGGTCGGTTATGTAGTCGCTGCTGGCTTCAACACGTGAAACACACCGTCCTCACAGAGCATGGTGGAAACTACGTGGCCATTTACGATAACGCGGTCTTTTTTTATGGTTACTATTATGTCTTCTTTTTGAGCGTTGCCCGTCTGTTTTTTGGTCATATTTATTTTCCTCCTATTTTAAACTTGTGTCGTCTCTGTGACGAGGGGGCAAATGCTCGGCGGAACATTGTTCTCAACCGCTGCAAGTAGCATTTTTCCCATAGGTTTGTAGGCTTCATAGATTTCGTTGTTATACACTATGAGAAGCACTTCGTCAAACGTTGCGGCGGGATGTTTTGTCAGCAAATTTATCAAGCCTCTTTTATCAGCAGTGCAAAAATACACTAGGAAAAGGTTTTCCTTGCCAACTCTAACTTCAGCTACGAGATGTTCTCTTAGTCTCCACCAGTCCTTGTACTTGTTTCGCAAAAGATAAACTTGTGTTTCTACGCCGTTTATCTTGACTTTCTTGCTTTCAACAGTTTCTGAGATTAGTGCTTTTTCGCAAATTTCCAGCATGGCGTTCACTCCACCATTAATGCGCAGATATTCGGATCTAGGTTTTGTTCGATGGCTGTCGCCAGTACTTTTGCTTTGAAATCCGTGTAATAGCACACTTCACTATGGAAGACGAAATATATCACGGATTCGAAGAGGGCGCGGAATCCTTGCGCATTCACACTAGCAGTTAGACCTTTTGCACATGGCATTGTACTAACCAACACCAGATACACGGTGGCTTCAGCAAAGTTTATTTTGAGAATTTTTCGTCCGCCGAAGTCTGGTTTAAACAGGCGGTGTACAAGGTTTTCGTTAGCGTTGCCAGAAGCATAGTCCGCACACGCTGTTAATATTTTCTGCACTTTTCTGTGGGATGCAGGATACATTACGGCAATCAGCCCATTTGGTAACTTTATCCGTGCTGGTGCAACTCTTTGCATAGTCATTTTTTGCCTCCTTGCTCAATTTTTTTCTGAGTGCAGTATTGCTTGTATTTTTGGGTCAATCTTGTTTTTAACTGCTTCTATCAGTATTTTTCGTTCCCGGGAGGAGCGCGAATGAGCTATGTTATTGAAAACGATGAAATGTGTCATGTCGCTGAGGACTGATTTGAACAGAAGCTCCGGAACGTATCTGTCGAATATGTTTTGAATGACCTCTGCGTTTTTGTAATCACTACCCAGAACGAAGTGAACCTTTTTGTTTTTTATTCTAACTGTGAGGACGTGAAGTTTCTTCGAGTGCACTATTGCTTGTATTTTTGGGTCAATCATGCCGTAGTTCCATTTAATAGATTCGCACGCTTTTTTTATCTTTGCCATTTTTTGGTCAGCTAGAGAGTGGAGCGTACCGTTCAAGCCGTTTGGTAACGTGACTTTGTTCATCTTGCTCATTCCACCTTGTTGATCAACGCGTAAACGTTTGGGCTAATTTTTTCAGCAAGTGCGTGTCTTAACAGTTCTCCTATTTTAGTGTAGCCGAGCTCAACCACGTCGTCGTAGATAACATGTGTTACGCATGACAGCAAATCGTTTAGACCGTAATGTGAAATGATGCGTTTAACTTGTCTTTTGAGGCGGATGCTGCCTATTAGAAGAAGGTAAATCTGCTTATTTTCAAGATTCACTTTTATTGCCCAGTATGGGTCAAAACTGATCTGGTTGGCGCACTTGCTTTTCGCAGGTATTTTTCTTTGAAATGCCTGTAGCGGTTTGGGAAGGTTACTGCGTGTTAACGGATACAAAACTACATTTAAACCGTTTGGTAAAAGTATTTTTGCTGTTTTTAGCATATTTTCCGCCTCCTAGAAGTTTTACTTTCTTAGTTGTGGTTCAGGTATGTTAAGAGTTTTTGAAGGTTCTTGTTACGCATTATGGCTAGTAGGGGAAGGTCGATGTTGTGAAGTATTGCTTCTAACACTAGGTGACCCTGTTCTGTGTTTGAGGGCAGATGCTTGTTGTTTAGGAACACCCAGAAACAGTTCCAGATCGGTTCAATATCTTTTGAAACCAGTCGAGTTAGAACTTCTCTTAAACGAGTGCGACTGAATATTAGTTTGATACTACTGGTCTGAAACTCGATGGCAATGAGGTAATCTTTTTGTGGGGTCCAAACGCAATGTAGTGGTTCAGCCATAACAAGTTTCGTGAAAAGCCTGTTTGTCTCTGCGACTCGAGGGTTGTCGAGGCGATAAACTGTTGCCTTTAACCCATTTGTCAACGTGAACACGCAGCCTTCTTCCTTTGCCAAATCAATTTCAAAACTCAATGTGATCCCCCTCATTGTATCGGTGGCTTTAGCACAACAGTTATGTTTGGCGACGTTTTATTTTTGACGGATTCCAGAATCAAATCTATATCTGGCTTTGTCGCTTCGTAGACGCGGTTGCAGTAAATAGTCAAGTAGACACCATCTAAAGCGTCGGCCAAGTTTTTTTGTAACTGTCCCTTTACGTCGGTTCTGGAGAGTTCAGAATAGAAGATTAACCAAATGTTTTCTCTATTTAGCTTGATCTTCACAACGCAATGCTGTCCTGACTTGTAATGTGTAACTGATAGTTGCGCGTTTGCGCAGAGACGATAAAGCTCTGGCAACTCTTCTAACGTGGGGTATAACGTCGCAGGCAAACCATTTTGAAGCTTGAATTTACACGACATTTTGTCCACTTCCTTTGCCGTCAATTAACGCGGTGAAAAAGCAGCATATTGGTGAACCGTCACGTTTTCTGGTCGTGAGACAGTGCAGTCTTCGAAATAGAATTTTTCGTCGAATGATGAGTAGATCATCTCGCCAAAGTACTGAAAAGTTAGCTTCTCGTTTCTCTGTAGTTGAGTTCTTATTGGAGGCGGACAAAGAGTTTTAAGCATTTTGATGAGTTGGGCACCCTCTTCCATGCTGATAAGTGGAAGCACAGCTTCTGTTGCCCCCTTTGGGAGTGTAATTGAAATTTTTAGTTGCTGCAGGCGTTCATATGCTTTCAATGCTATCTTTGGATCGTCGTTGAAAACGTTCCTTCTAATTTTATCTTCAAGCTCTTTTTGGTAGCCTTCTGTCAGATAATGCTCAATGAAAACCCGCTTCCCTTTTCGCAGCGAATGTTGAGTTTTAGCCACTTCTCGGGCTTGTTGAACCGTCGGCAAAGTACATACAACCGTGTAGTCTGCCGAATGGCTGCTGGGTCTCAAGTTTTTTATCACTATTTGTGTCATCATTTTTCACCGCCTTATTTTTTAATTTTCGAGTGCACGCCTATAGGGTGAAATGTGTTGGAAACGGTTGTTAACAACTTATGTATGTGATTTTAGTTTATACCTTATTCGTCGTTTTCTGTGCGATTAGAGTGGCGATCTGAGGGCTTACATTATGCTGTACCGCGTATCTGAATATGGTAGCCATGCACGCCTCGTTTTCGTGCAACGTGTTTGAACACACTATAATGCAAGCTTTTTCAAGAACTTCAAACTGCCCTTGTCTTAAGATACTCAGAAGATTGAAAACATAAGTTTTTCGGCTTCCCCATCCCCAACCTCTATAGATGAAGTGAATTGGGCAGTCATGCACTATTATTGTTAGAACGGCGTAGTTAGTTAGGTCGTTTGGGTGCGAAATGTAAACCACGTGATTGCAAAGGGCGGCAACATCCGCGACGGATTGATCTTCTAGCCCGACGATTGATGCTGACAGACCGTTTGGGAGAACAACCCGCTTTTCGCGTAGTTGTTTTGGCTCGTTTATGTTTGAAATATGTGCTTGTCGTATCTTCATTTTTGGCCATCCTATTTTTTGAAGAGGTTAACTTGCTCTTTGTCAACTAAGCGTTTAATAAAAGTGCTAGACACCAATTTTGGGTTTGAACGGATTTTTATCATAGCGTTTCGCCTCCAACCTCTCACGTTCCAAGTCAGCCTTGGTGATTTTTAACGGAGCAATTATCCCTTTCTTATAAGCCAGTTTGGCTACTGCGAGCTTGAACCCAAAATCTTTGTTCTTCATCTTTTTTGTCTTTCAATCATAAGTGTGGTTATGTTTGGGGACAGGTTGTTTCTGATTGCTTCTAAAACTACGGTTTGTGCCCTCGGGTTGCGGGGCTCAAACAAACAGTCATCGCAAAACAGCCAGTCCAAGCGTATGTCATTGGGTTTCGGAGGCTTGTTTTGGGCTAACGCATCAACCATTTGCACAATCTTCAATGCATCGACGTGCGTGGTTCGTTTTCGTCCGCGATACCGGAAGTTGCAGAGGTTGTAGACCATGCCAAAGACATGCTTATCGATGCGAAAACTGAAGAGGTAGGTGGTGTTTTTTAATTCATCAATTAACCACGAAAGATATTCGGGCTCGTTGTTGTATGCTCTACACAACCAATCTATTATTTGGTGTTGGCGCCTTGTTAGGTTAGCCCTTTTGACGGTGCAGCGTAATCCGTTTTCCATCGTGAAGTGGTAACCCGTTTTGCTGTTAGCGCGGATGATGCTTTGAATATTTTCAATGGTGGGTCTTGCCTGCGCGGAGTCGCCTTTTAAGGTTAGTTGCCAGAATGTTCGTTCGTCGTCGAAGATCGACGCGTATGAAAGAATGATTGGGTTCTTCGGGTTACACTGTTTGATCCGTTGCAGAAGCTCAGCGATGTTAACTTCGCTTTTTCGCTGTTGCTCGAATATTGCGATTGTGTCTCCACGTGGAGTGTGCAATCTAAATTGTTCCATTTTTCTTTCGCCTCTGCGTGTATTTATGCTGAATACTCGCGGAGTATCAGCGTGGTCACTTCATTTGGCACTTTAAAGAATTCGCCGTCGAAGTTGAAGTTGCGGCGGATGAACTGGCTTTTTTTGCCTAAAGCATAGTAGAGTATTCGTTGGCCACAGTAGTTGAACATCCAAGTTTGTGTTCCAGCGTGTTGATGCACTTGTGGCTGGCCGCACCTGCGTTCTAGCTCGCTGACCACCCTTGCGGTTTCGGCATCAAGAACCAGAAGTGAGGCGACGGTGGACAAACCCGTCGGCACTTTGAGTGTTATCCTTAGTTCTTGGTAATTGCTGTAACTTTCGGCTTTGATGTTTTGTGCCTTCAGGTGTTGCAGGAACTGATCAGCACATCCGAGTGTGCCGTTTATCGCGACTGCGACTCCCGTTTCGGAGGTGTGCCCGATGAAGGAAACGTTGCATTTGGATGCGGTGCCAGCCACCTGCAACTTCTCAGAAGGTGGCTCCGTGTGGTTTTGGGTCTTCGCCACCACGACTGCCCATTCCTGAGGTTGAAAATCTTGTTTCACGTTAGGTCACCACTCTTACATTTTTAGCAATTAACGCTGAAACGCTCAACGAACCGTTTTGTGCAACTGCCGTCAGAAAGATCTTCACGTTTTGATGATCAAGGCGGGAGTAATCTCTTCTCTACCATTTATCATCTGCTCGTATCTTTCAAATAAAGTTTGAAGTTCTTCTTTTGCACGGGTTTTATTCAGACCAGACAACATAATAACCTATTCATGCATATCTCGATCACAAGGTATTTAAGCATTTTAAAACCCATAGTCTAGTTCTTGGTAACGCGTGTAGTTCTGGTGGTCTATCTCTCCGCCTTCTTTGAGTTTGTGGTACACCTCGAAAAGGGCTTGAGAATAGGTGCGAGCGACCAGCACAGCAATGCGTTTTCCAAAGTTTTTCACTTCAAGGTACTTTTTGCATCTCAGCTGCTGGGCTACAGATAATGCCATTTTAGAGTTGACGAAGGTTGCAACTATTACCGTGTCCTCTGAGTGGCTGCTTGGACGGAATTTTATCCAAATCGGGTTCATTAGCTTTTTCTCCAAACGATTATTTGGAGGCGTGGCCAGCCCACTCGTTCTCAATTAACACAAGAATGTGAGGTGCCACTTTCTGATCGATTGCACGTTTTATTAGCTCGGAGTTTCGGTTTGTGCCCAACCACGATTGGCTATTATGCGTTACGGCATCAAGTCGAGTGTAAGGCTCAACAAAAGGCGTGCCGGGATTTTGCAACTGGCTCAATACGTCAAGTAAAGTTGCGGTTTGACTGTAAATTAGGTACACGTCTTCGCCTTCAATGGTTATTTTGGCAACGTAATGACACTGCGGGTGTGTCAGACCGTGTATTACAACTACTCGTCCCTTTAAGGGTTTACAACACGAACGGGCAACTTCAGATATGTGCGGATTGTCGAGGCGGTACAGTCTGGCGGACAAGCCATTCCATAGACAGAACGGTATACCAGATTTTTCGGTAGCCCAGCGTAATAGCACATGGTGCCACTTTGTTAGTAGCGTTAAGTTTTGCTCCATTTGGTTTTCCTCCTATTTAAATTAAGGTAGCAATTTTAGGGCTAATTTTTTTGATTATGGCTTGGTGCACCGCCTTGCCGGCAAGAGAATCGCGGAAAGGGTAAGCTTTGCCGTCAACAACCACCAACAGTAACTCTTCGAAGGTTGACCAAGCAAGCTCTACGAAATTGTCAAAGTGCCTTGTGTAGACGCTTACGACTCGCCAGGGCTCCACCCAGTATTTGAACACTAGGTAAACTACTGTTTTGTCTATGGTTATTTTTAGTGTCAGGTAGTTGTTGATTACTCGGTGGCGAGGAAGTATACGGTATGGTGCTTCATCGGTGTTTTCACATGTAGTCATAACTTTGGAAACCCGCGGGTTTTCGAGAGAAAATAAAACTGCGTCAAGGCCGTTTGCCGTTTTGAAGGAGTAACCCTCTTTTTTGGTTGCCTCGGCAATTTCCTCGTTGGTTTCGGTACCCCCATGAATGCTTATTACTCCCACTTTTTTTATTGGTTCAGTTTTTGTTTCCAATTTGTCTCCTCCTTATCTTGAATCGTACGCGAGTAGCCACAAAGCCAACAGTTTACGCAGCGATGAGGAGGCGTACTCGTTTATCCAGCGGTTGGCTTTGATGAACTGGCTTAGCTCTTCTTTGTCTGCCTCCGACTTTCCGAGAAGGGCAAGTAGTTTCGTGTCGTCATCGTATCTGAAAACCTTGTACAACGTTGAGGGGCGGGCGCAGGTTTTTGCGATTTCGATCCCGTCGTTACTGGCGGTCAGGATGAAGCATTGGAGTTTTCTTCCAGTCAGCCCCCAAAACTTCGGGTCGTCAATGCGTAGTAACAGATGATGCGTTTTGGTCTTGTGTTTGAGCGTTTTCACTGGATGACGGGCTAGCCTTTAGGTAAACATAAATTTAGGTCTTCCTGGTTTTTTCAAGGCAAATCCCTCCATTTTTGTTGGAGAAAGGCGGCTTTTATTTGTTACTGAGACTTTTTTTCGTTTTTAGCGTGTGTGAGAATATAGATTGAGGGGGCGACTTCTTCTTTAATGCTGTTGAGTAGGGCTTCGCCGATTTCATCGTTCCACCAGTATGCCGTTTTGTGATAGACCACGTACGTTGTGTTCATAAGAAGTTTTGTAATGCCACCGTTAAACAGTATTTTCTTCACTCTTCGCGCATTTGGTGGGTGAAGGCTTAAAACAATGTAAACCAACTCTTGGTCTATGCGAAGTTTAATCATGCATTCGTCACCCCACCTTGCTGAAACGGCGCCACGGTTTTTTGCCCCAACATCACACACCTTCAAAACTTTTTCAGTTTGAAGACTCTTTCTGCCGTAGAAAGTGGCTTTTAAACTATTCGAAAGCGTGATCTCCATCTTTTTTCCTCCTTTATTTAACTTGTTTTTGCTGTTTGAGAAAGAATTTAGGATATGGCTCATTTTTTTGAGTTAAGCGTGAGGATTGCAACGCTTGGTGGCATGGCGTTTTTTATTGCAGTTTTTATTAATCTGTTGAAATTTTTGCTTGAGGGATATGCGACTCCTTCGTAAACGGCGTAGCCAGGAAGATCAATAATTGCGTTGAGGTCATCTCTAAAGTACATGTAAAGTGTTTTAGCAACTGACTTGTCAAGAAGTCTTAATCGTTTATACTCCAGCCAAGAGGGCACAAACTTTAACAGGTATACAAGAGACACTTTTTCGTTGCAGACAACCACTTCAACCACGCAGAATCGGCTTGGATCTAACTGAAAATCTGGGCGTGGGATCGGGTGCTCGCGGCAGGTTTTGATTACTGCTTTTCTTACTTGTTCCATTAGGTCTGGGTTTATCTTGCGAATGACCGCTTTTGAAAGGGCGCAGTTGATTGACGTGTTGAATAAGTACGCGGTGTTGTTGTAGATTATGGCAAAGTTCTCGTATATCGTGCATTCCATTTTAGCTTTTAGTTGGGACAAAATTTTATCTGGGGCATTGGCGAACGTGAGATATATTAGGTACAGTCGTTCGCCACCAATTTTAACTTCTATCGCAAAAAGGAAGTCAGCCCTGCCTCGAGGCCAGTTGGGATTGGAGCAGTTTTTCAACAGCTTTTTTGTCACGTGGCTTTTAGGAGTGTGCAAAATCGCGTCCAAACCGTTTTGCAATTTAAACTTTTTTGGCGTGTTAGACATTTTTATCCGCTCATGCTACTATCAACGAGTAGCGAAGGAAGCGTGTGGGGCAGAGTTTCAGCATACCCTGTTTTTAGGTTTACATAGTAGGCGATCAGTGAGGTTCCACAGAGAAATCTTCTTTCATTTTCTTTCAGCACGACCAATGCATGGTTCTTGGTTTCGGTGTAGCTTACGAACCCTATGATGTTGCCTCCGAGAACAGAGGGGATCCACTTTTGCCCCTGAAGTCTGAATAAGTAGGTTGACCTTGGAATTGGAAGGTGCACTACTGCAACTTTCTTTGTGAGGTGGTTGACTTCGGCAAACTTGCACTGTAATGTTTTTTCCCAGTACAGTTTAATGTCGTATGTGAAGTGTGCCTGTTTTTCAAGGAGGTCAAGTATGGCGTTCACAAGTTCAGCAGGGAAATCTTTATTGTCCCGTAACCAACTGCCTCTTTTGAAGGTAGTGTGGGCGATGGGAAATGGGTTGCAGTATATTTTTGCGGGTTTTGGCCACATGTGGATTCTTCCATTTAGACAAACTTTGACGTATCCTAACGTCGTGCCCACAACAGCGACGATTCGCCTCGCGTTGTCCCACGGCATGACTTCTTTACAGTCTTCAAACCTTATGCCTAATATGCGGTTTTTTGGGCTGAAACGGCTGCTTGCGTCAAGCCAGAAGTATCCTCGTTCATTTGCGGCTAACACATGAGTGTCAAAGTCGGAAGACTTTTCCGCCGCATTTTTATACCTAATTGTATAGTAATTTCATGGGTACAACAATCTCTTTTGCGTCATTACTTTTCCTCCTTGTTTGAGGTTGGAGCTATGATGTTTGGAGGGAGGTTTTTCGCTACTGCCTGCCTCAGCAATTCTCGGGCTTTTTCGTGAATTTCCATATTTGTCACCCTCAGTTTTTGCGTGTTTGCTCACACTGGTGAACGAGCACATAGATGCTCGGATTCACCTGCTTTTCGATTGCCTCTGTCAGAAGCTTGCCCGTCCGGGACGAGTACCAATAGGCGTTTCCTTCGTAGGCAAGCATCAGGGTGTAGTAGGTGAGTCTGTCGGGGAATTCTATCATCATGTTCGTTAGGTACTTCGTGGCACTACGGTAAAGTAAGTAGACGTGTTTTCCTTCCAGTTGAATGTCCACAATCAGACCCTTAGCGTATTCTTTTCCAATCAGTCGTTTGTAGGGCGGGCATGGTATTTTCAACGCTCTGAACGCCTTCGCTGCCCAGGCCATTTCAGGGTCGTTTGGAGCGTGGATGCTGAATCTCAGTTTTTTCCAGTAGCGCTCTATCTTTAGTAGAGGTTTGACTCCTTCTTCCAACGGCACCACCTCACGTCTGGTTGTGTAGCAGAACATTTATTGTTTTAGTTTTGCTAAGTATGCCGTGCACTCTTTTGTTTTCGGAAATGCACGTGCACCATAGTTCTTGACTTTTTGAGATGCAAACCAGTTGGCAAATTTTCCAACATCACGCAATGGCAAGTTAAGGTTTAACCCATGCATCAACGCTGCCGTGTACGCGTCTCCAGCGCCAGTGGAATCTTTAGATTTAACGTTGCCTGCAGTAGTTTTTACAAGAACCTCGTTTGTTACTAGAACTGATCCTTTTGCTCCAAGCCTTATTGCGACTAAAGGCACGTACGCGCTAAGGTGTTTTATCACTTCGTTTAATCGGTTGCAGTTGGTTATGGCTTTAGCCTCAAGCTCGTTTATGGATAGCACATCGGTTAGTTTAAGAAGGGTTAAGAACATGGAGAGATTTTGGTGGATCAGGTTATGTGATCCTGGGTCAAACACAACTTTGCAGTTAAAAGCGTGTGCAATTTCAGCTGCCTTTACTATGGCTTCTCGTTGCGGATCTTCTGTTAAAGCGAAACCAGTGAAATAGAAAAACTTTGATTGTTTGATCAATGGCTTGAGTGTTTCTATCTCTTGCAGGTTTAGACTAGTGTTTGCTCCGCTATATACTATGAAGGATCGCTCTTTTGGGGAAGAGAGGGTCAATGCAACTCCAGTCGCCGAGTTTTCATCAATGAATATTTTCGGTTGCACTTGGTTTTGTTTAAGATCGTCAATGTACATTTGTCCGAGCAGGTCGTTTCCGACTTTTCCTGCGAATACTGTTTTTTCTCCGAGAAGAGCTAGGGCCACGGCAATGTTTCCAGCACCGCCGGGTGAGAAATAAAAGTTTCGGCAGTAGCCAGTTCCGCCTGAGATTATTTGAATTTGCTTTTCTGCATTGAATATTACGTCAAACATGGCGTTTCCGATAACGAGACAATCATATTTTGACATGTCTCTCACTTCCAGAGCGATTCTTTTATTAGTGCTTCAATATTTGGGTTCACGTTGTTTTCTGCTGCTTGCTTCAACAGTTTCCCAACTGGGCTTTCTGCAGGATAAATTCTTCCATCGTGAATGGCCAGTGTTGCGTGGTTTAACAAGGGCATGATCCCATTTCTCAGCATCGGCAAAAGTTTTAATACGAACCCAGTCATTGTTTCGCCGTCGAACACCTCGGGTGGTGGATAATTCAGAAAGACGAAGGTTAAACACGTTTTTTCAGTTGGGACCTCAAGTACGCAAGCTTCTTTGAGCGGAATGTTTTTTATTTCTGGCACATTGCTTTTATGGAAGTAGTCGCTTAAGAATCTTTTCCACTTTTTATTTGTTCCTTTACGAACGGTTACTTTTCGACCGTCAGCAATTGTATGCTGAAAGATACCTCTGCGAAGCGTTAAAGATTTTTTGTTGGCAGGAATCAATAAGCGTCTTTGACTTTTTTCCATAATGTTTCCTCCTCTTAAATGGATCTCTATGCTTCAGTTTTGTATTCCTGTTCGTTTAGAAGCTTCATCACAGAAACAATGGAAACAATGTTGTCGAATGCCTTTTTCATTTTTGTGTTGAGGGGCAGTTTTTGAATGGTTGTGTGGTTTTGGACAGCCCACAGAAAAGAGTCTTCGTCAAACCACCAAGCCCAAAGGCTTCCACAAGCAGTGGTTTCAACCAATGCGAGTTCGTTTCCGCCTTTATCTATCGCCATTGAAAAAGTCGTGTTTCCTCCGCGATACAAAGCTACGACGGGCATTTCGGTTGCAACAATTTTATTTGGCTCTTTTCTTGCGGTTTTAACGGCTTTCCTTTCTAACACTTTTCTAATTGTAAGAGGAACGTCTTCAGGGGTTTCAATGGTTACTTTTGACAGGTAACTTGCCGCGCCCAACTCATTGGCAACTAAATGTTCGTTTGGCATGAGGAAACCTTCTTTTTTTCGGCGTAAAGTTATTATGTAGATCGCTCCAATTTTGCGGACGTTTTTTATTTCAATATGCATTGTTTCTTTTGTGAACATGGCTTTTCCTCCTTAGTACTCGCCGAAGAATAGTAGTTTTTTTATTTTGCTGTTTCTTTCGGCGCATTGGAGAATTCGTAGTAGCATCCAACGTGTTGCTTCCCAGCTTGCCATGGTGCATTTCTCTGCATGTAATATTGCAAGCCTTAATGTTTCTCGGTTTTCTGGCGTGTTCCTTAGTGTTACGTTTTCTCCACCGTCCTCCACGACTATTTTTACTTCGTTGTTTCCAAGCACGGAGGCAAGCACTTTACCAAGTTCGCTTGGTTGTATTGTAAACCAGTATTTGCATGTGAATTCTACATTTCGGCCGTAAATATATCGTCCCATTTTTCTTCTCTCCTTACTGTTTGTTTAGAGGTAGCTAACACGCCAGTTTTGGTGTTGGTCAAGGCGAAACTCTCTACCGTTTATGACTAGCGTGCTACCGTAGTAGATTCCGCTTCCGCTGTAAATCCACTTTAGCTTCTCTTGTTCTCCCACTGTTTCGGTTTGTGGTTTGCCTACTTCTTTTTTGAGCCACTTAATGGTTTCGGACTCGTCAGCAGTCAGCACGAGGGGGGCAGCCTTTTTGGTTAGTCTTTTTGGAATGGTTACCTCAATTTCAACCTCTTGAAAGTCTATGAATTCGCCGACTTTTTTAGGTTTTAACCCGTTGATTATGGCGTCGACTTCCTCTAGATATCCCGCCGTGTAAACGTTGAAGTGAAGCTGATTTTCGTGCGTAAAAACTTCCACGTCATCAGGAGTCCAATCCAGTCGGTACGCGTTAGGGTTTGCTTTAACTTTGGCGAGGAATTTTTCCAGTAGTTGTGCAGCTTTATTGGCAACTTCTGGCTTTGTGTAGGTTGCAACTAATGTTACGTCCTCTGAGTGGCTGCTTGGACGAAACTTGAAACGCATTTTCCCCACCTCCCCAAAAAATTTTTTTGCTTGTTTTAGGACATAACTGCGTTGACGAAGGGATTTGTGTTGTTCATGATGGCCTTTGTGATTATTTCTCCCTGTTTGCCGTAGGTGTCAAAAGTTCTACCGCCTAGAACGATCTTGTCTACGTTTGAAAGGTAGACTTTACCCACTCGTAAACATTCAATGGATGTGGCTATTCCAAAACCCGTTCCTGTGAAGGTTACCTTCACGTTTTGCACGGTGAATTGGCTGACGTATTTTTTTCCACGCTTTGTGATTACGCATTCAACACCGTTTGGCATGACTACTTTGTGTCCGCCTTTTCGCATGTCAGCCATAGCTTTTGCGAGCCATTTTCGCCGTTCGATTTGTTCAAGTTCTATTTTTCGCCCGCGTTTTACTCCTTCAGTTGGATTGAGTTGTCCCGTCCAAAAAACTAGGCCTCTAAAGTGGCTTTTTGCATTGCGGCCAAGCTTGTTGTAGTAGTCGTCAACGGATACTTCAGCCTCTTGCGGATTCGCTGATGCCCACTTCATCAAACCAATTATTATTTTGCCGTTAGTCATTTCGCCGAGGGTCTCGACAAAAGTTAAAAATTTGTCTGGAACATCAAGTTTCATTTGCTTTTTTCCTCCTGTTTTCCAAGGGCCTGTTTGAGCATTCCGCGAGTGAGCGGTATGCGTTTTATGGTGCGAGGTCGTTCGTACGAAAACAGTTGTACTTTCTGTGCCATGACGTGTATTCCGCCTCGGTTGAGTTGTACAAGTTTTTCATTTTCAAGCATTTCGGCTATTGGTATTTCAACATCCTCAATTGAGATGGCGGGTTCATCAGACAATAGGCGTAGTTGGTATTTGAAGGGCGGAATCTCGGTTTTTTCAACTTCTGCGATGGCTTGCCAGATCACATCGAACCGCTTTGGAAACTGTTTTTTTGTTTCAAAAGCTTCGACTGATTTGGGAGTCCACGGCTGCTGAAGAAAGGTTTGTTCAACTAGTTCAGTAAGTTTTTCTGGGTCAATCTTGGCTTTCAATCGAATGAAAACCAAGTATTTGTGGCCTTTGAACGGTTTAAAGTGTTCTTCAATTCGGATTTCGCCAATTTTTTCGTCGTCTGACATTTAATTACCACCTTTTATGTTGTGTTTCGGGCTTTTAACCTTTTTGGAATGTCGTTAAAGAGACTGGCTTTAACTGGCTTTCAGCGGTTTTTTTCTGTGTTGGCACCATTAAGGCGGTGATTTCAGGAGGTGTTTTCGTTAGGACTGCGCCGATGAACAGTTTTGCCTGTTGAGTTGGCGTCTTGTAAAGAAGTAGCCCTGATGCTCTGCTTTCAAGAGCAAATGTGCGGTAAATGGTTTTTTCATAGATTATCAAGGTGGAATTGACTAATTTTTGCTCTAGGCTTTTTTGTAGTGAGAGAACGAGTCCATCCATGTCTTGAGATAGAAAGACGAAACCTACTGTTTTTTCGCCTATGTGAATTTCCACCAGATACAAAAAGTTGCGGTCGTCTTTTAGTGGCGATGAGTTTGGCTTCGACGGTTTTTCGTCGATTCTCATCCTGCGTATTGTGGCTTTCAGACCGTTTTGTAATACGATGTGTACGGGTTTCAAGGTTTTTTTCCTCTCCTTGCTGTGTTCATTAACGGTACGACGTTTGGGGGCACCCCGAGCACGAAAGCCTCTGCTATCAGCCAGGGTTTCAGGTCAGCGCCTTTTAGGCGGATAAATCTTCCGTTGGCGTCTTTGGCGTAGCATTCGAAGTCGTGCTGTTCAAGTGCTACTTCCAAGGGCGTTTTGAACGCGGTTTCGAGGTTAAAAGTTGTTGCGAGGCGGTTGGCGATTTCTCTTGCGTCACGCCAGTAGGATATCAATCCACTATTTCGCCTTTCGGATTCAAACGTCGTGAAAATCAGCCGCAGGCCAGCGTCGGTTTCAACGACCAGCCCCTTCTTGTCGAGGCGCAAGGTTACGCTTCGTTTGTTGGCCAGCATCCGCATTAGTTTTTGGCCTTTTTGCAGGTTGAGTATGCGATTCGACAGAAAATCTTCTTTGAACATGAAACGGCGTACCGCCTTCTTGGTTCTGATCCGATACCTCTTCCTTGGAAGCCCGTCGAGCAGGTTGAACGCTTCTTCCTCGTTTAGGGATTTGCCCCCAACTCTTACATCTTTGAAGTCGCAGCCGCGTTCGGTGAAGTGGAGGCCGTCTAACATCGCGATTACGCCTAGCTTTGTGTCAACGTCGATTTCGATTCGGCCGTCGGTCTCTATGGTTAAATCCTGGGCGTTTTGATGGACGGTGAAGGTTCGGCCTTCAACTTCAACCTTAACGGGATTCTTTGGAGTTAACCGTTTTAGTTTTACATGCACAGCGGAGAAGGAGGTGGTGTTTTGGTCGGGAGGATTGTGGGTTAACAGGTAATTTCCGGCTCCTTTCACAGGCATCTTCTTTGTTTTTGGCGTACCCATTTTTTATCCCTCTTTAACCTTCTTTTGTTGCTTTTGCGATGGAGCGGTTGCGGTTCTCTCGCAAAGTGTTTTCGAAAATGCTACGCATTTTTATTGCATCAATGTCGAGCAATGGACTTTCGCTTATTATTGTGGGTGTAAGACCAAGCTCCACAATGATGTTTGCTAGTAATTTAAAATTAGGTCCATGGGTTTCGCCTATTGGGTGGTGACGTCGTTCTCCACTTGCATTGAACTCCACGCCAGTAAAGTGGCAGTGCAATTTTTTGGCGACTTCTGCTCCAAGATGTTCATCCACTTTTTCAATGATTTTTCGGAAGTCATCAGCGGTTTTCAGGCTGCCATCGCCTCGCGCGTGTACGTGTGCCCAGTCGATAACCGGGCTCGTTTGTTCCGCTGCTTCGCAAAGATCTAGGATTTCGTTTATGGAGCCGTATTGAGAAAGTTTGCCTGCTGTTTCTGGACCTAGGTGGACGTGCTTGATCCCAAGAGATCGCATCGTCTCTACGAGTTCGTTAATTGTTTTTGATATTTTTTCACGGACCATCTGTGGTGGTTGTCCACCGTAGTATCCTGGATGAAACACAACTATGCGAGCCTGCATCCAGTCTGCGGCAAGTATGCAGGAGAGCAGCCGTTTTTTGCTTCTTTCAATAACCGTTTTTTCGCCACATAGGTTAATGTAATAAGAACCGTGCACGCTTAGTAGGATGTCGTGTTTTTTTGCTTTTGTTAAGAGTTTCTCAGCCTCAGCCTTGCTTATTTGTGGTTTGTCGCTCCAATAGATTGCTTCATATTCAAAAGCGTCTAATCCTTCTTTTTGCAAAAATTCCGGAACGTCCTCTAAGTGGGCATGTTCCAGCTGAAGTTGAGGGGGAACCCCAGCGGGACCAAAACGGGGTTTTTCTAGTGAAGACTGCAAAGTAGGTTTATTTGGCTTGAACATTTGTTTTCCCCCTCATTTTTTTGTTTTTTGGTGTCCACGTTTTTTACTGTTTTGTTAAAGCTATGATGCCAGGATTGGTTGCGTTTAGTATTGCTTTTTTTATTATGCACGCAGTGGGATGATATGGAACGTATGCTACTTCCTTGTACACAATAAACACTGCAATGTCCAAAATTTCCTTTAGGCGTTCTTCAAGGTATTGTTTTAGCACGAGGTTGAATTCCCGACTTGTTTTCGTTATTAAACTGAGTTGTGGGAACGCTAGAAACACTTGGTCGCCTTTGACATCAACTTTTACGAAGCATAATAACTTCGGTTTAAAGCGTCCGTTGGCAAGGTTTTTGTGTGCCTTCCTACAAGCGTGCATAGCGGAGGCAACTTCTTTATTGTTGACGTCAATTATGGTTGCAGTTAAGCCGTTTTTCAACTTGCATTCAACCGTGTCTAGCTCAACTTCTTTCGCGCAGGTTAAATCGTTCCGAAGGAAGAATTTTGTCATGTTCGTTCCTCTTGCTTGCTGGTCTGCATTAGCGCGTTTATGCTCGGTTGCACGTTTTTGAGAAGGCACTCAGCAAGATCCTTTCGAACGTGTTTGAGGCTCATGATTTTGCCTTCTACAAAAACTTCGTCTTCGCATTTTCCTAGCAAGTTGTTTATGCACCAAGGGTTTTCTTCCTCTTGGAGAGCGGATGCAATCAGAGCGTATCGGAAGTCGTTTTCGGATGAAGTGTTATTAAATTGCATGGTTAGTGTTATTTCGATAGAGGTTTCGATGTGCAGGTTTCTTTCGACACAAGAGAAAGTATACTCAACGCCAGTTTCAGACGTTCGTTTGATTGTTTTTGTCGGTGTGAATTTTTTCAAGCGTGTTTTGAGTAAGGCGTGTTTAAACTCGCTTTTCTCGTTTGAAGATGCAGTTCGTTTTAGTGCTATCGTTTCATAGGAGCTTAACGCTTTGAAAGATTCTTCTTCATCCAATTGTTTTCCACCGAGTTCAACATCAAGCAGCTCGTCAGGGTGGCGAATTACGCTGTAATCGGAGAATAGAAGTTCTCGCAGTACGTTTTTGTTTGACATCATAAAGGTCAAGCGCAGTTTAGGGGTTGCTTGTATTATCAGCTGGGGGTTAGTTAACGTTTCCACATGCATCGTTGCTCCAAGCGTGCGACCATTAAGCGTTTTGAGGATTGTTTTTTTGTCTGGTTTAAACGCGTAGAATTTTTTGGTGAATTTTTCGTCTGCCTTTACTTGCTTCAGTTGAATGTGGGTTTTGTCAATGAATTCAGAGAGGTCTTCTGATGTGAGGTCATCATCTTTCAACAATGCGGACAGCTCGACCGCAAATTCGTTTGCTATGAGGCGTTTGAATGTTTTTCTCCGCGTCAAATTAAGAAGTTTTTCTCTCGCTGCTCTGTCGCAGTTCAACCTAGCTATTAAACGTATGAAACGCATGTTTTCTTCGAAAGTTTTGTTGTCAGTTAAAGGTGGGGCTACTTTGCGTCCGTTGAAAAAGGTGCCCGATTCGGTTATGGTTAGACAGAACCTCGTCTTTTTGTTTTCTTTTGTTTTGGTGTTTTCCATGTTACTGCCCCCCATTGGAATCGTTGTTTATAAGGGTTTTTCGAATGGTTAACTCGTTTACTTCTTCAGTATAGCCGTTTTTTGTTAGCCAGTCCAGTCCTTTGCGCCACACCACTGGGTCTGGACTGAACTTTGAAGTTTGCATGACGCAGGGTGCCACGTCGCTTATCGAAAGTTGCCCCCTCAAAAAGCGGGTGGCGAGTTCGGTGCGACGGTTATTTTTTCTTTGTAGTGCTATAGCTTTTATTATTTGCACGTCACTCGAGTCTGCGTCTAGTGATAGGATGGTTTTGAGGAAAGGCACGGTTTCTGGGCGATAATCTATTATGATCGGTTGAAATGCGGTGCGTTCTTTGAACCCAATTTCTGCTTTAGGAAACTTGTGCAACGACACTTGAAACACGCGACCATCAATTATGCGGTGGTAATAGGCCTGCGAACGAATTATTTCTGTTCTTCCGCCGAGAGTTATTATCGCTTCTTCAAGGGGAGTTATTCCTTTTCTGACGATTTCGTCGAGCTCGTTGTTTTCTGGCGGCGAAACATTGCGGAAGCTTAGGTACTCGAAGGCTACTCGCAGATTGTCAGGTCCAGTTGCGATGCACCCGACGCCGCTTCTAAGTTTGGTCACTGTAAACGCGTATTTGTCGAGCAGATAACGGATTTTTTCGTATTGGCTGCATGAAACCCAAGATTTTTGTCCGTTTACAGTGAATTCTATGCGAAGATAACGCTTTTTTCCATATGAGCGGGGGTAAAGTTTTCCGCTTGTAACTTTTATAGTGATCATGGTTTTTCCTCCTTTTTAGCCGTTTAACATGGTTATCGTCCAGCACTTGCGGTCTTCAATTGGGATCACGTTGTCTAAGTGTAGCTCTCCGTCGGAGTCGTCGTAAATCCAGTCTCCCTTATATGTCCAAGTTAATAGTTGAACCTTTTCGTCTCTCTTCACTTTTGGTTTGCCCACGTGTTTGGTGAACCAGCGTATCATTTCAGCATCGTCACGTCCGAGGATTAATGCTGCAGCTTCAATGCTCATTCCGCGAGGTAGAGTCACGGTTACTCTCAAATCTTGATAGTTTTCGTATAACTCAAGTTTCTTTGGGTTCCACTCCTCTAGAACGGTCGCTGGATCGTTCAGGTCACCCGCAGTGTATACTGTGAAGGTCACTACCTTCTTTTCTCTGAGCAGGATAGCATCGCTGGGTCTCCAGTCCACAGGATGTTTTTCTGAAAGATTAGCCATGTCTTTTAGGAAACGTTTCATTGAGGCAGCAGCCCGTTTTGCATCTTCGATCTTCTCGAATGTTGCAATTAGGGTGTAATCTTCAGAGTGGCTGCTTGGCCTAAAAACTGTTGTTATCATATGGTTCGCCTCCCAAATAGTTTCCATGTTTTTTCCTTCTGCATTGTGATAACCTGTTCAAGGCTTGGAGTTGGTTATTCCTCTTTTTAGCAGCGCGGTTATTTCCGGATCCATGTTTTTCTCAGCTGCATCCAATATTAAAAAGGCAGAGGGGTCGCCGCCAACTGAGAGGGCGGTTAGCAAGTCGTAAATTTGGCCGCGATAAAAGAGGTATGACGCTTCTCTGAACAATTTTTCTTCGCGATTTGCCATTATGCTTTCCACAGCGTTTTCCACATCGGTTAATTCTTTGAAGTTTAACGGTGGATCATAGTAGGGATAAATTAGATAGATTGCTTTCTCATTTGCGAGAACCTTTATGACCGCCGTTTCTTTTTGATTGGGAACCGCTGATTCGCCAGTGTTCATGAACTGTCTGATTGCTTGAAACACTTCGGTGATTGTGGGGTTGCCAAGTGAGTAAAGAGTTGCTTTTCTTCCGTCATTCATTGTGAACTTGAACCCTGTTTTTTCTGCAGATTTCACAATTCGATTTGTACTGTTAACTCTTAACCGCATTGATATTCCTCCTGTTTTTTTCAGATGCTATTTTGTCTTCGGTGTATTCATTACCGCGTGGATGTAGGGGTTAAAGTTTTTCTCGACGGCATCCAAAATTGCTTCTCCGCGTTTTTCGTACGCATGAAATGTTTGGTTATCCAAGATCACTTTTTTAGGCACGGTGTGTAAAATTTTCCTTCCTTGAGTTTTTCAATATACTCTGTCATTCCAAAGCCTTCTGTTATCACCGTCACTTTTACGTTTTTCACAACCAGTTCGCTGGTATACTTTTTACCCATCTTGGTGATCCTGCACGAGATGCCGTTTGGCATCGTCACCACGCATCCGCCACCGCGAATGTCGGCTAAAGCCTTTGACAGCCAGCATCTTCTTTTGTGCTGTTTCGCCTGCGTGTCCCAAGCTCTTTGCATGGCATCAACAGGGTCGTGGAAAGAGTACCAGAAAATCATGTGTGTGACGCGCTCCCACCCCTAAAGGAGGGCTTCTTGATTTACGGCGTAGCGCCATATCAACGGCTCCGCCGCGGAGCCAATACTCCCCTCGACTCGCGTCTGGTGGAGATACTTTCTTAGCAGGTTCACGGCTGCGTTAACGTCTGCATTCATTACGTTTCCGCAGCGTTTACACCTGTACAATCCGCGGTGCACTCGGTTCGCTTTTCTGACGAGCCCGCACTTTGAGCACCTGCGGCTCGTGTTTCGCTCGCTGACTTCGACTACACATATGCCAGACAAGGCTGCTTTGTACCTTATCTGTGTCAGGAGCTTGCGGAAACCCCAAGCGTGAAGCTTCTGATTGTTCCTTCCCCAATCCTTCCCCTTCCCGTTGTCTTTGCGTATGTTCTTCAGGTCTCCCACCACTATGGTTCCAACGTGGTTTCTCTTGGCGTCCTCAACAATCGCTTTTGAAGCGCTGTGCAGTATCTGGTTTACCTGCCTTTGTTTCTTCCGGTGCATCCGCGATATCGCTCGGCTTCCTTTTTTGCCTTGCTTCGCCGTTAGGCTCTGCACCCTCGCTATTTCCTTGTTGAAGTAGTGTTGCACGGCAAGTGCCTGCTTGCCCGAGTACAACTTTGAGCGACCCGTCAAGTCGACGGTCGCGGCTAGGTTGACGATGCCAACGTCGACGGCCATAACGTTTTCGTCGCCAGTTCTGGGCGGCTCCTGCACCTCGTAGACCACGTGAGCCATCCACTTTTCGTCTTGGTATAGAATGGTGCCCATCTTCGGCGTGCCCTCAACTTTTCGCCATAGGTCGAGGCGAAAGACGAGTTTGTCCACGCCTGTTTCAGCCCTGAACTTTCTGGACATTACAAGCGTCAATTGGTCGCCGACAAGAGTGAACTGCTGGTAAAAGGTTAGTGGACTCAACGCGGACTTTTTCCGGAACCCCGGCGGCTTAGCGAGTGGATCCGTTTTTCGGAGTTTGAACCACGATTTGTAGTTGTCCTGCAAGTTTTTGATTACTGCCTGCGCCGTCTGTGACGGCAGCAGCCGGTACCAGTGGTTTGACTTCAAAAGCTTCTTCTGAGCGTACCAGTTCGGAATCTTTCCCGTCTGCGTCCACTGTTCTCTTCGGGTCCAGTTGTCCGTGTTGTAGAGTTTGGTCGCGTAGAAGGCCAGTTTCTCGAGTGCTTCTGCCTGTTCTTCAGTTGGCTTCAGCCGATACTTTACGCAGAGCTTCATGTTCACCACCTTTTTATGTTTGTTTTATTATTTAAATGTTCGCTTTCCTCCCCCCCGTAAACGGTGTGGGGTTTCCCGCTCACTTCTGCCAAAATGGCTTTTTGCGTTGTGGCCAAGTTTATGGTACTCCCGCGAGATTCTTATTGCCTCTTTTTGGTTTGTGGCTGCCCACTTTATCAGGGCAACGGCCACGCCACCGCACGTTGGTTCATCTACTTCTTCTATGAAGGCCAAAAATTCATCAGGAACATTCATTTCCATATTTTACCTCTCCCTTTTGTCTAATTCAACTAAGTAGAGCCTCTATCCTTGGCGAGCGATTGTTAATGAAAGCTTCCAACAGTGTTTTTTTGATTGGAAGATCCGTCAAAGTTAACTCTTTCAAGTTTCTTGGCCGCCATGCATGCACTGAATACACCTTATCCTCGTACACTACTGCTTCAATGTTGCTAAATGTGTTTTCCAACGAGTTTTCTCTTGCGTTTCGGCTGATCCAGTAAGAGTGTTCAGTTGGGTCGTAGATTAGACACATTTTTTTTCCGTTCACCCGTGCTGAGACTACGCAGGTAATATAAGGGTGTCGGGTCAGCAACTCGCGGTAAGGTTCTACTGGCTGATTGTTTTCTAATAGTTTCTGAACCTTTTTGTTTTCTGTAAGGTGACTCAACACGGCTTTGCGCTCGTCTCTCAACTTGAAAATGAATACGTTTGTTTCCATTTTTTTACCCTCCACCACACTTTAGTATAACTCGCCTACTTTTAAAGATGTCAAGTGATGCTTTTGAGAAGCGTGCACCAGCCCTTTTTTTGGATCGTCTTTAAACCAGTAAAGCTTCTATTAGGGGATTACGATTGTTTTTTATTGCTTTGATGAAGGTTCCCCAAGAATAGTGTTTCTTGCTATAGGGGACACCATGGTAGACTATGTAGTCAACAAGCCATAGTGCACCGTCTAGTCCGCCAGTAGCGAAATCGCTCAGTAACTGTTTGTCAACGGGTCTTGAGCGTCGACCGCCAAACGGGAAGCAAACAAGGTAAATGTGCTGTCCGTTTATCGTTACGTCTACGATGCGGGTTTGTAGCCACTTCGGACTGTTTGGAGTGCCAACAATTGTTCCGTTTGAACTCATCGAACCTAATAGTTGATTTATTGCTGTGACTTTTTCATCTGTTATTGCGTATGCCGAAGCCGTTTCGTTATTTTCAAGTCGTATGTTGAACAAAGGAGACTTTTCCATCAATTACACCCCCATTTTTCGTTCGAGTCCATTAGGCGTTTTGGCTCTCGCCTTCTTGGCCAGTTTTTAACTTTCTAGTTGGAGTAGAAGCATTATTGGAACTGGCGTTTTGCTTTTGATTGCTTCTAGAAACACTTTCGCTTCCCTTCGCAGGTAAGTTTCGTCTTTATACACGACTAGTTCAATCCATTCAAGAATATCTTCAAACTTTTTTGTCAACTGGTATATTATCTTTTCGGACTGGTAGTTCCACCCTTTGAAGGAAATGTAACAGTCAAGATTTTTAAAGATGAGCCAAACGCTTTCGTCGTGAAGAGTAATTTTCGTTGCAAAGAGGCGCTTGTGAGGATCGCACACCGAGTCCCACAAACCCGTGTTGATGCAGATAGAACGGATCTTTGATACTGCTGGGCTGTCCAAACGATAAAATGCTGCGGCAAGACCGTTTTGCAGCGTCATGCTATAACCATTTTTTCGAGCGGCAACTCTGAATTTCATAGGGACTCCTCCTGTTGAAAACTTAATTTTGCTGTTCCAAGACTGCACACATTTCAACGGTTAAGCAGTTTAGTATGGCATTTTTGATCAGCTGTGCGACCCGTTCTGTTTTGTAGTAAGCAACTCCATTATAGCCGAACAGTAACACGTGGGAGAGCAAGCCAGTTAGGCCTTCAACCTGCAATATTTGGCGTATTGTTGCTGGTGTGTGTACCCAATATTCAAAGATCAAGAACGCGGGGTTTTTCAGTTTCACTACTGCTCCCCAGTGATCTTCGAGGGATACTCTTTCGTTGTTTATCATAATTGTTGGTGGGCAACCTTTTATGTTTTTAAGCTGTTGCTCAAGTTGCCTACAGTTTCGCAGTGTAATGTTAAACACTTCAACTTCAAGTTTCGGCGTTAACCGTAGTACGTTACCAATTTTTCCTTTAACCATGACTAGCCCTCCTACCTGTGCGTTAGAGAATATATCCATGGTGCAACGCCTTCCTTGATGCTGCCAAGCAAGAGTTGACCGTCTGCGTCAGCCCACCAACAAGCTTGGTTATTGTAGACGAGATAGAGTGTGTGATCTAGTAGCCTGTTTACACCCTCGAGAGCCAAAACCATCTTCACCGCTTCTGGCGTTGTTGGAAATATGTTCAGCAAGAGGTAAATAACGTAGTGTCGGGTTGTTACTTTTAGAACGCAAGTGTTTTGATACTCGGAGGCAAGGGGACAACTGCGTGAGAGTGCCTTTTTATCACAAGCTCGGATTACCTTGCGAATTTTGTTGTGGTCTGCAGAATATATTTTGGTTACTTGATTGTTTGGCAGAAATATGGTTTCGGGATCAAGCATCATTTTTGGTCGTCTCCAGCAACAAAAGTATTCTAGGCGATATTTTACGTGTTATCGCCACGAGTAAAAATTTTCCTTTTTGGTCGTTTAAGTCATAGCATTTTCCGTTGTAAACCGCAAAGCGGGCGAAGTTTATTGCCTTTTCTTCTTTTTGCCAGAAGCTCACGATCTCTTTAGCCGTGGCCTCGTCTTGTTTATGGCTTAAGCCAACAAGATGAATTGTCTCATTGCCCACATTAACCGTGATAGCGGCGTAGCAGTCTATAAGCGTCTTAAAAACCCAAGCCTCCACGCAGGCCTTTGCTATCTCACGCATTTTCTGGTCGGTTAGCCAGTGTAACTTGGCGTTTAAACCATTAGCGAGCCGAAATTTTCTCTGCATAAACTTCGCCTCCTACAATTTTACGGGGATGCCTCAGACCGAAGACTGAATGACCTCACTAGACCACGCCCCCTAGCATAATCAGGGAGCCTAATATAGTGTTTCTCGAAGCGTCTGTCATTCTCGAGTGCGTCGAGTATCCTTTTGTGTCTGGTCAGCGGATGCGTTGTTGTTCCGTCCTTTCGTCTGATAAGGGTTGTCTGAACGCAGGTGGTAGCAATTTCGTCTAGAAGTATGGTGTCTCCCCACATTACGCCCCGATTGTCTGTTCTCCTTAGGACGACTACCGCGACGTCTGCAATTGTCTTGCCTTTCACCCGATCCATCAGTTTCTTCTGGCACCAAGAAAGTAGCTTTCTCAAGTTCAGGTTTAACTGGTCATCAGTTTCCGTGTAGTGCAGTCGTCTCTCACAGTATTCTATCGCCTCTTTGAGGTCATATTCGTCGTACGCTTTCTCAGCTGAGATGCTGAGGGTTCCTTTGAAGTCATCTACTAACAAACTACAAAGACTCATTCTTTTGCATCCTCCAATAAACATTCAACTGCTGGCGAAAGGTTGTTTTTTATCGAATTCAAAAAAAGTTTTTTGAATGGTGTTTTTTTGAAGCCCTCAATTGTTGCGTTCAAGCTTTTGGTGTAGGTGGTTTTTAACAGAAGCTTCCAGTCTCGTGTTGGATAAATCTTTTCTGCGTAGACTACAATGGCAACTGGTTTAAAGATTTTTTCAAGGGTTTCCCCCCTTACTCGACAATTGTTCTCCAGCGTGTCCGCTCGCAACGCGGTTTTGAGTGATTTCTCTAAAAGACCAGTTGGAGAAGCTACCAGATGTATTTCTTCACCGTTTACTGTTGTTGAGAATACCGTTGCTCCGTGTCCTAAAGCGAACTTGATCGCGAAATGTTTTGCTGCGTTTTTTTGTAGTAGCCTCTCAATTTTTTCGAGTTCAGGGTCGTCAAGCGAACGCAATATGGCTTTACGTCCGTCCTCCAAACAAAGGGTTTTGTGTTTTGTTTGCATATTATCACTTTCCTTTACTTATCGCTTTTGCATCGGTGGTTAACACGTATATTGCAGGGGGGACGCCTTGTTGTATTGCTTCTTGGAGAAGTTTGCCCAATGGATCGTTTGATTTTATGAACTTGTCTTGGTAAACGATCCAGTCGGACAGGGCTAGTTTGAGGTTTAACGCGTGTTTTAGTCCACTCAGTACGGTGGTTATTCTGTCGTTGTAGTTGAAGATTATGAATACTTTTTCGTTTCCTAATTTGATTGCTGCAACGTAATGGTAGTGGCGTTCGCGGGGGGCGATGGGTTTTGAACGATAAATTGTCGTGCCGTTGTCTTGGCGTTCAGTGTAATTTTCATCCATTATTTTCACTACGGGCTTTGCCTTTTTATTGCTCATTCGATAAACTTCTGCTGTTAAGCCGTTTTGCAGTTTAACGCGGATCTTTACAGTGTCCGTTCGATGTATCAGCTTGAGCAGTCGCCTTCTTTTTGCAGCTTGCTTTTCGCGTTCTTGACGCACCATGATTTTGACAAGCTCTGGCGACGCTTTCACAAGTTCTTTTATAATTTTTTCCTTAGCTCTTCGAGATAAGCCTTCAAGCAATTTGTTGGGGGGCATAATACTTCTCCTTTAATTTGCTTCATCACTGTTGAACAGCAGTGGTGCCAAGTTTGGACTAACCTTCTTTTTTATTGCTTCAACGAGGAGGTTTGCAGTTTCCGTGTCTTTATAGTAAGCACGTCTATTGTATATTACTAGAAAAGCAGTCTCCAACGCCTTCGCCAGGTTCTCCTGCAAGTTCTGTAGTAGCTCTTTTCTCTCTTGAAAATCGTTGTACACGAGGTATATTTGCGTTCTCTTTAGCGATATTTTAACTAGTGTGCCGCCTCTGAGTATTTGACGTATGTAGATTGGTGACCAGTTGCTTATTCGTTGTGATTTTGCTCCGCCATCAATGTCCAGAAAATGTTTTGACAGTGAAAAAATGGTTGCTGACAAACCGTTTTGAAGTTTGACCCGTTTTCCGTTTTGAAGAGTAAGTCGCAGTAACATTTTATTCACCATCCTATATGAGGCCGGCAATTTTAAAGTTTTTGGGAACTGGCTTTGGATTATGTTTGAACCACAATTCTCCAAAAGGTGCCTCAACCCTTTTGAACATAAAGTTCAGATATATCGTTGGGCCTTTGTATTTAAAGGTCAAAACTGTTTTTGTCTCCGTTTCTTTTCTGGTTGGTGCCGGACAATCTTCGTAGAGGTTTTGAAGCAGTTCAGCAGTGTTTTGGTCAAGCACTAGAGGGGTAGCAGCAATTGTTATTCTCGGAGGCAAAGTCACTTGTATTGTTAGCTCTTGATAACTGCCTACTTCTTCAATTCTTTTTGCACCGTAGCCTTTGAGAAGTTTCATTGCCACATCCAATGTTCCATAGTCGCAGTCGCCACATTTTACTTTCACTTTTCGGTTAAAAGAGCTACATGAGGCACACTCGAGTTTCCTAGCCAGTTTTTCCGCACAAAGCTTCGCCTGATCTCTCCGATCGAAAGAGGCGATTACGGTACCGTCTTCAGAGTGACTGCTGGGTCTAAGGTGTATAAACATAAACATTGATGGTTTCACCTCTACTGCCTTTTTCGGTTGATTTACTGTAGGTCACGCGAAGCCCTTCGTTGAGGAAGTATTCTTTGCGTTTTATACATATTGAAGGTTTTGAGCCGTTCCTTGATGGGAGATGTTGAATTTTGCTTCCGGAATATCTGAAGAGCCAAACTTCTTCTTCCTCGCTCTTGATGATTTCGGGTTGGCCACAAAGTCGTATTAACTCAAATAAAAGGGCGGTTTGTTCGCTACTTAAGATAAGCGGAAAATTGTCTTGGTTTACTCCTCGCGGACAGGCAACCTCAATTTCCAAGTCGTTACGAACGTAAGTAATGGTGCAATCGTTTGAATGGCTACTTGGCCTAAATTTTATTGAAGTTTGAGTCAACAAAACCACCTCCCTTATTTCATCACGGCCAAACTGAGGCTAGCTTTTTTTGTTCATAGCATCGCATAGATTGAAGGGTTTATTCCCTTTCTCAATGCTTTGCTAGTCGAAATTGGCTACTCTTTCTTATGTAGGTCTCCGCTCGTTTAGGCTTGTGCAAATAATGGTGCAAATTCTATTGGGATCTTGTCCGCCAACATTTTTAGAATGGCTGGACAAACTTTTTGGTTGGGGCGAAAAGATTTACCATTTATTCGTAGCAATATTCCTCGAGGCTTCATCCTTTTTAAATAAGCAATGTTTTTGGTTGCCTTGTCTTCAAGTTGCGCAACTTGGTCTATCCACAGGTCAAGCTTTACCGTTATTTTATCCTGCCTTATTGTTGCGGTCCAAGTGTAGAAGCGGAAAAAGGAGCCGTTGTACCGTTTAAAATCTTCTGGTTTTAGCCTGCAATCCAAACCATTCGCAAGTTTAATTGTCCACGCACCATGCGTTTTCGCTCTTCTCTTTAGCGAAACTCGTTTTTTGAAGACGTTTTGTCTGCTAAGAGTTCGGTACGTCAAAGCAATCGGGCTGTTTTGCGGTGTTCTTCGCCAGTGGTAAACAAATGTGTTGCCTAAACTCTTAAGCCGGTTTTGGTCAATTAAGTTCATTGTGTTAAGCAGCTCCTCTTTTTTGTCAGGATTGTTTCGCAACCAATCGGTAATCCATGCAGCTCTTTTAAAATGGCTCAAAACAAAGTTCAATTTTGCTTCAGCATCAAGTTTAGCCATTAGAGTTCCTCCTCACAAGTTGTTCCTTCAAGAGGCTAACAGGAAGTGAACGTTTATGTTTGTCTTTTGTTTTATGGCAGTAATGATCTTGCGTCCCGTCTCTGAGAACGGCTGGTAAAAAACGTTGTTGTAGATCACAAAGGTTACGCAAGTGAGCAGTTCATTTAAACTGTGGTTTTTGACTATTTTGCGAATTTGATTTAGGCCTCTTATGTTTGAGGAAAAGGCAAGAGTTACTTCTGATCCTTCAACAGTTAATTCAGCAAGATACTTTGAGTAGTGCCTCAACGGCCACGGATAGTGACGCGCGCAAAGTTGAGCAAAACGTTGCGCCTTCGCGCTTTTTGTCGAAACAATTTTCGCGGTTATCCCATTTTGCAAAAGTATTGATCTAGGTTGCTCTTTCTCAATTTTTGCTATTGTCACTTGTATCCCTCGTACCCTTTTACTCCCGTCGCAAACAGTGCAAACACGTTTGGGTCAATTCCTGCGTTAACGGCTTCTTGCATTATTGCTCCGCGGCGACTTGCTGGATGAATCATCTTCCACTCTCCGACAACGACAAAAAACAGCATGTGAAATAGAAGTGCATCTAAACCATCGGCTTTTAAGACGTGTCGGATCAATGCGACGTCGCTGATGTTCCGGTTCAGAACCAGCAAGAGGACTTGTTTGTTGAGCCTTAGTTTTAGAACCAAGCTGCTGTAGTTCCTAAGAAGGTAACAGTTTTTTCCAAATTTGAATTTTTTAATTGGCGCAAGCATTTTGTGAGTTGAAGGATAAACCGTAGCAACTAGCTTGTTTGACAATCTAACCCTGCTAATTTTGACCTGCATCTTTGAATCCCTCTTTTAAGTTGATAGGAGAATGATCGTTTCTAGCGAAGTTTTTTCTGCTATTGCTTTCATGACTGTTTCGTGTGTTTCTGGCTGAAGAACGATCCAGTTTCTTCCGTTCCAATAATCAATTTTTGCTGGTTTCAATCGTTTGAGGCCTGCAATTTTTTTAGTGGCGTTCTGTAACAGTCGCACGGTTTGGTTTATGTTCAACTCCAGTCGGATCTTTCTGCGTTTTTTTAGCTTTATGCAGACCGACCAATCAATAAACCAACCTCGATTCCCACAATGAGTAATGACGCATTTCAGCCCATTTGCAAGTGTTGGTTTTCGTTTTCCATGCGAACTGATGCATCGTCTTAAGGTTAGCATATTATTAATTCGTTGCCTCTGTTTTAGAGCGTTTTTAGCACACTGGACAACATCAAGCTTAACTTCTTTACTGTGGAAAGTGATGCTGCGGCCGAAGGTTTTAAGTCCTTCCTCATCGAGCTGTTTCACCACTGCTGAAAGTTCGTTGATTCGGTTTCTGTTGGTGTTACACCACTCTAAAAACCTTGCTTCGCGCCTCTTGTTTTTAGCGACGGTGAAAACAAAGAGGTTGGTACCCAAGCCAACATCACCAAACAAGTTTTGAAGCTCCGTCAAAGTTTGATCCTTAATGTGCATTTTCATCACTCCACAAGTTAAAATTCAATAGTCCAGTTTTCGAGACCGTTAAGTGAGATGCCAAACAAGCTGTTTTCATCTTCGTTGTAGGCATAGTCACCCAAATACGTCCAAGTCAGGGTTAACCTTTTTTTGTCCACTTGTTTTTTTGGGGCTCCACATTCTTCCAGCAAAACTTTTATGAGCTTTGCCTGAGCGGCTCCGAAAAGCAAACTGAGAATTTCGACGGAGGCGTTTTCCAGCACTTGCGGGCTTTGGAACTTGGCCGTAATTGTTAAGTCTTGCATACATTCGAAACGTTGGATCATCCTGGGCTTTCCACGGAAACGTAGTTCATCCTCAATTTCATCTAACTGCCCATTGGTCTCTGCAGAAAAAAATAATTGCTTGCCCCCGTGACTAACACAGACATCATCAGGGAGCCAGTCATACGAATTGTTATCTCCCGCTTTTCCAAGTTTTTCTACAAAGGTCAAAAGCGCTTTTTCGCCAGCGGCAGCCTCGCCTTCACTTTTATAGGTTGCGACAATAGTCAAATCCGTCGAGTGGCTTGACGGCCTAAATTTAAATTTAAGCATATGTATTCTACCTCTCAAAGGCCTGTTTCGGTGGCTCCCCTCTTCGGTATCGTTCGCATTGGTTTGGCGGTGGACCTACTCGGCTCCAGCCGTCATCTTCACAGTCGGCGGTTATTGAATACTTGCGGCGTTGCAATTTCTTCAGGTGAACACACGTTTTACACTTGTTTGTTGCCCAAATGCTACTTATTGTCCATCGCCTTCGTGCCTGTTCTAGCTGAAGAGTTTTTAGGTCTAACTTAAGCCTACCAACCTGGCATGCACGGATAACAGAGTTCAAATCGTAGTGGGTGTAACTTAAGCCGTGGCATTTTGGACATTCGGAAACGGCAATGATGCAGTCAACTTTGTAGTCGCGCATAATGACCTCGTGCAAGTTAGCCTCTGCCAGCCAAACTTCGTACTCCTTATCGTCGGCAACTTGGAATCCACAGAGGGGGCAATTCCAAAACAGCCGGTGGACGGCACTATCAAATAGCGGTGTAACACGGTTCGAGTATTTGACAAACATGGCTTTCCCTCCAACTTGTTTTTAAGAGCAAACCTCGCGCAAACCAAGGCCTGTCTTAACGTCTTTTAGGAAGTCTTCCCACGACATTTCTCTCCCACTCGCTTCAACGACGTCCTTTTCATAGTCCTTTTTTATATTTTTAATTTGCTCCAAAGCTTTAACATCTCGCATTTTTTTCACCCCCTTGCCTGCTTTCTCCGAACCAAGCCCAACTTGGAACGGGTTCACCAAGTTCTTCACATTGAAGCTTCGCACTATTTGAAATAAAAATTGCGTGGTCGTAGGTTTCGCTTTGTTTGGTCATGCGTCGCCTTTTTTCTCGTGTTTCATTTATCGCCAAAAACTGGTCGCGCTTTGGTTTGTTCCGTTTTGTCACTATTAATCTTGTTTCGTAGCCCGTGGCAAACATCACCCGTCCACACGTCCTACAGATGTCGGTTACGGTGCTAACATATCCACATTTTGGACATTTATATTCTGCCCACCACGAAGGAGTTTTTTGCACAATCATTCCTCCTTTTTTGACCAACATTCCCTAAAAGAGTTTGAAAGTTTTTTCAAGCGAATGCATTGCTTTCACTGCAAACTAGCTTAGTGTTGCATTCACTCTCAGCTTTGTGAAAGTTATTCAAGCATTTACTCATTTCTTTTTTCATTTGTTGATTGCAAAACTACTGTTATTGTTGGTGACGTTTTGTTTTTGACGGATTCGAGAATCAAATCTATATCTGGCTTTGTCGCTTCGTAGACGCGGTTGCGGTAGATAGCCAAGTAGACATGAACATGATCTAAAATGCCTGCCAAGTTTGTTCGTAACTGGCTCTTTATATATTCCTCAATAGAGAAATCCCAATAGAAGATCAACCAAATGCTTTCTTTATTTAGTTTGACCTTCACAACGCAATGGTGTATCTGATGATCGTGCATTATCCCGTTCAATTTTGCACAGAGGCGATAAAGTTTTGGCAACTCTTCTAAAGAGGGGTATAACATTGCAAGCAAACCGTTTTGAAGTTTAAAGTCAATGCTCATAAAGAACCCTCCAAGGAAACTCTCTTTAGGTGGGAGAGGAATCGAGGCTTGAAGGCTATGCGTGTCAACATATTTCTGCCTTCAGGTAGGAGTCTTTTACTCCACGCCATCCCATGAAGCTTCAGTTACGTTCCAGAGTGGACGTTTGTACATAGTGATCTCGTGTGATAGTTTTAAGATGCCAGACTCTCGGAAGTAGATGCGACTGCCTTTGTAAGTCCAGACGAGAGCGGGTTTACCGTTGTGGCTCACTGCGTTTTTGGGTTTTCCACAGTGTTTGTTCAGCCACGCCATTTCCTCTGCAACCGTTGGTCCTAATAGCAGGGAAATAATGCCAACACCGGTTTTTGAGGTTATGTTTTTCGGCACTTCAACAGTTATCGACAATTTCTGCGGGTCCCAGTACACCCCACGGACAGGTTTGATGGTTTTCATGGCTTGTTCAATTGATTTCACGCGATCGACAGCATCAACAGTGAATGTGACTGCCTTTCCTTTGCGCTGTATTTTCACATGTGTTGGGTTCCAGTCTACGCAAAGCTCGTGTACCGCATTCCAAGGCAGTTTTCCTTTTTGGACATCTACCAAAAAACGATCAAGCCTCTTCTTCATTCTGATTGCGTCTAGAACCGTCTTGTATACTGCTACAGCCGTGTAGTCTTGAGAGTGGCTGCTTGGATGAAATCTTGCGATTGCAAGTCTCACCAATTATCCCACCGAAACTGTTCTGCTTCAGCATCGGTTAATGTGAAGCCGAAATATTTGAGGCGCACCTCTGTTGTTTCAATTATTGTTTTGTTTTTCAAAGCCCATGAGTGCTGACGCCAAAGTCCATCATCACTAAGAGCCCACCCCGTAACTATTTTCACTTTTCTGTTTTTATCCCACAAATATGCAACGTTTGAGTGACAATGTGAAAGCTGCATCTGACGTAGTTTAACTTGGCAGTTATTGAACAAGAGTCCACGGGCAAGTATGTCTTCAAGGTCTGGCTCGTTTATCAAGACCACAAAATCGCCACCCATTGACAACAGTTTTTTGTGCAATGCTTTTAGCTCAGGCCGTTCTTTCAGTACGGTGCGGGTCTGACTGCGCAGAAACTTTGACCATTCAGGATCATCAACTGCTTTCATTTTTTTGCCTCCTCTAAATTGTTTGTTCACCTTCGATTGTCACTGGTTTAAAAGCGCAAAAACTTTTGGTGTAACTTTACGTTGTATTGACTGTTTGATAATTTTAAACGCTTGAGCGGTCCAATAGGCGGTTTCGTTGTAGAATATGAAGTAGGCCTCGTCTAGTATACCCCATTGTTTGCGAACCAGTGCTTTTCGTACGAGTTCGGAGCTGACCGGCCTATCGCTTTTCAGAGAGACGTGATACACAAAGTGAATTGCCTCGTTTTTTATTCGTATAACCAGCACGAGGTATCGTTCTGCGGGGATTGAGTATTCTCGGTTTGAGGGCCATCCCGCCTCCAACACTTTTGCCATTGTGTCATCTTCGAGTCCAATAATCGAGGCGCGCAGACCGTTTGGAAGAGCAAAGCGAATTGTGTCCATTAAACTTTCTCCGTAACGGTTACTTCTTCTCCGCCAAAAGGCACTTGCGCTATTCTCCATTTAGGGTGCTTTAACAGTGAAAGAACGGTTAACGTGTGCAATTCATTGTAGTAGAATAGGCCTTCACCAAGGTATTTCCACGTTAGAAAACTTTTGTTGTTCTGCGTTAGTGATCTAGCGGTTCCAACAACGCTTATGAGGTAATCCACAGTTTTCTTCTCGCAATCAGTGAGCTCATCTAAGACTAGTAAGGGTTCAATACTAACGATGCCTAATGGAACTTCAAGGGCTATGATAAGCTCTTGATAGTCCGCGTAAGTGTTGATTGAAGTTGGCTTGTGTTCTCGCAACACGTCTTCCACGATTGCCGAGCAGTTTATCGTTGCAAATTCGAAGAGCAGTCGCCTCTGGTTTCGGTGCAACTGTGTTTCTTCGGGTTTCCAATCTACAAGCGGGGTGTGTGTTGACTGAATCGAGCGTAATAGTTTGAGTAGGTGATTGCTCGCCTCTTTCGCGATTGAAACTGTAGGGTATTCACTAACAAAACAGAGTTTGTTTGGGCGATCTGCATATTGCCACATAAACATCACCTTCCAGTTTTTAACTTGAATTGCGGGAAGTCCCCGTCCTTCAGGTGGGGGAGGATGTCACTTAGAACATCAAGTGGGTTCGAACCCGTATGTTTCGGCCTATCTTGAAGCGTTTTGCGTCGACGCAGATTTGTTCAAAAGTAACGGTTGAATTAAGTGAGTTAAGGTAAACGGTGTCTCCGCAATAAAAAAACTGAACGATCTGTTTTCCGTTTCTTTTAAATGTTTGTTTTTTGCATCGTTTACTAAACCAGTTCCAAATTCCCAGCGAGTCCGCGTCGAAGAGGAGAGGCAACATTTTTGGGGAAACGTCCAACGGAAACTCAAACTCAACTGTTAGTTCCTGGTAAGAGTCGTACACTCTTGTTTGGGTTGCTCCAAGTTTTTTTAGCTCCTGAACTATGGGCGGTATCGTGCCAAAGTCAGCGTTCCAAAACCCAACAAGCACTAAATTTTTATGTTGTTTCTTTTGCTTGTCGCCAACCATTTCTAGCTTTTTTGCTGCCGTTTTCGCTTCTTTTTCGCTTTTGAACATTGCAACGATTGTACCGTCGTCAGAGTGGCTGCTAGGTCTAAACGACACCGTGATTTTAACATCATTCATAATCGTCTCCCCCGTTTTTGCTGGTTTACGCGTTTAAAAGAGCTACGAGTTTCGGATTCGTGTTCGTTAACAGTGCTTTTGCAAGGATCCTGCCGTTTCTATGCGCTGCCGTGTAAAAGTTTCCCTCGTAACTAAACGCGAGTGCTTTGGCGAGAACGCGGGCAGGACGATTGAGCAAGTCTACAACCATACAGCCAAGCATAATTTCCGCTGAGAACAACACGCGTATTTGAAGCGTTTTTTGTTCTAGAAGGTAGTAGCGCGACCTGTCCAATGGCCTTGTTAGCTTTTTTACGCCGTTAATCGTAAATATAGATGTTGGAACCAATGACGCATCAGTTAACTGTTGGTTGTCAAATCGAAAGAGCACAGCTTCTAACCCGTTGCCGAGCGGTAACTTTAAGCCGTCACGGGCCAATTTCTGGTCAATCAGAAGAAGGTTTACTTCTACGGCGTCTTCAGGGTCTTCGCTGAGTTCAACAAGCTTGTTTATTTCCACAAATTTTTGCCATCTTCTATTCATTTTTTCCTCTCAGATATGGACAACAACTTCTACGCCGGTTTTCTCAACGTGCAACCATTTGGAGCTTAAATAGAAAACATATTTTCCGTTTTGCTCCTGTCGATAGATGGCTTCTCCTTTGTAACTAAAACTGACGGTTTTAGTGTCTGCAGCTTCAGTGGTTTTAGCTTGTTTGCAAAGGTGCGTGAGTTCTTGGAAAAGAGCTGCTTGAGTTGGACCTAGCACCAAGGCCAAAGCTTCATGTGTGGCACCTATTGGAACAGTGATGTTTACGGTTAGTTCTTGGTAGCAATTGTATTCTTTGTAATCTCCCTTCCATCCTATTTCTTCAAAAGTGTTATCGGGCTCATCCCAACTTCCGTCTGAAAAGCTGATGAGGAGCAATTTTCCATGGCTTATCGCACTTCGGTACCCAGGTCCATTATTAGCTATCCGTGCCGCTACATTAGCCTCCTCCTCGTTTTCGAATCGCAAAACCACAGTTACATCATAAGAGTGGCTGCTTGGCCTGAACGGTAATATCCACTTTGTTTTTGTATTCATTTGGATCCCCCACTTATTTCGTTCCTTTTCCTGTTTTGTTGATCAGGACGTTTATTTTTGGTGAAACCCCTTTTTTTATCGAGTTTGCGACCATCAAGCCGAATTCGTCGGTTAACCAATGTGCTGTGTTCTCGTACACAATGAAGGAGGCGGCGTTAATTACTTTGTTGAAGTCGCTTTTAAGCTCTTTTGCAAGGTGCTTCGTATTGTTTCTTCGTTCGTTATGATCTGTGAACACGAAATAGACTGATTCTTCCTTGACGTTAACTCGAACAAGGCAGTGCCAGATCATAACCCTAACGAAGCGTTTGGCAACTTCAGCCACATCTTCAACGAGGGGATCATCAAGGCGCATAACTGTCGCCCATAACCCATTTGGAAGGCGTATTCTGCGTCGGCCAAAGAGGCTTTTGAAAGAGGCGTAAAAATCTTTGTTAATGAAGCAATAGCCATTTTTTGTTTTCAACTTTACAAACTGTTCTTGGGACAAATGTTTCCCTCCTATCGCAGAGATAAACTTCTCAACACCACGTTTTGTCCTCGAATCTACCAGTAACACACGTTCCACACGGGGTTAACTGAAACGAGGTGAGCTGAGCCTTGTTTACTTTTATTTTTGATTAGGTCTTCAATACTGCTCTTCACGTCGCCTATCTTCTCTTCTTCTCCTTTAAAGTACCAGTAGAAGTATTGTTTACCCATTCGAGTGACGCATCGGGGAAGACCACACAAATGGTTTAACTTCTGCACTATTTTTGCTTCTGAGAGTGTAAGCATTAGTGGAAGAAAGTTAAGCGTTGTTTTTGTTGGCGTCATTAATGTGATTCGTATTTCCAAATGCTCATGTAACACGGTGATCTTTTTGGGTTTCGATCGTTCAAAAACTTTTAAAACCTGTTTTATGAAGTCATCGGTGTAGACTTGAAACTTTAGTTTTTTCTTTTTAAGCTTTACTCCTGCTTGTGAGGGATGCCAATCCGTATCTAAAGGAGTGCCCCAACTTGCATGTTGTTTGTGTGCCCGCAGCTTCTTTAGAAAACGCCTCAGTTTGCCTAGTCCCCATTCTGCCTCTTTTTCGGTTTTGTATCGTGCAATTATCGTGCAATCGTCAGAATGGCTACTGGGTCTAAAACGTATTAGTGTCCTCATAAAGTTACACCCTAACTAACAATTTTGGATTACTGTGACGCGGATGTTTTTTTTTCAGTGGCCAGTGATGACCCATCAAGAAAATTGTTGCCTCTGGATGATATGTTGATGAAGCAAAGTATATTTCTTCTCCTTCATAGTCAAATATCCACGTTTGCTTTTTGTGGCCAACTCTTATTTGAGGTTCTCCACAAAGCTGGAACAACTCTTTGACCATTTCCGTTTGGTCTTTACCTAAAACCAGTGGAAAGTTGGCTTTGTTGACTCCTAAAGGCAAGGCTAGCTTAATCTTCAGATTTTGGTAATTCTTCAAGTCTGAAAGATCGTCTGAATGGCTACTTGGCCTAAATTTGATGAGGAAAAGGGTTTGCATGAATCATCACCTCATTTTTGTAGACATTAAAGATTGTATGTTGGGAGAAAGGTTTTGCTCAACAGCTTCCAACAAGATCTTTCCAGACCCCATCCAAGGATAATAAGACGCGTTGTTATACACGACTAGGTAAACTAGGTGGGAAAGCTGTTCGAAATTGTCGCAGCCCTCAACGAGACGTTTAACCAGATCTGCCTTGTTAACAACTTGGTGCAACACGAGGTAGATTTCGGAGCCACTGACTTTGACTGCTAAGACGTATCTGTCTGCAAATTTTTCGCGTATGATAGTTATAGCGTCGCCGCCTGGAGGCCACGTTGCAAGCATTATTTTTGGATGCGGTCTCTTTTCGCAAGCGTCAATGATAAAGGAAAACCTCTTGTTTTTTAGATAATGCATCGTTGCTTTTTGATTGTTTGGAAGCGTTACTTCGAGGCCGACGTTAACCATGCGACCACAGAATAACTCTCCCAAACCCGCAATATAAACCTTGCTAGCCGAACCGTGGTTTTGTTATGGTCCGCTTTCCGCCTCGTTGTTCTCAATGCGGGGGCGGAAAAGTTGGCGTTTTTGGTTTCGCCTCGGTCACAGCCCTTTTCGGAAAAGCGTCTTTGGGATCACAGTCTCGACGAAAGACCAGCCTTTCCAGTACGCTTCTTGGCCGTGCCAGGTTATGTCGATGTAGTATTCGTTGTCTTTCAGGTGGTGCATTTTTTTGCCAGTCGACAGTTTTGCTTCTTCTATTTCGGGGTGATTGCGTAGTTTTCTGTAAAGCTTTAATGCATCTTCTCTCCTGTACTGGTCAAAGCGGTAGACGGTAGTTGCTAGCGCGCCAATTCCCCGAATGCAGACGAGGATGTCGGTTGGAAGTATTATCGAAACGTAGAAATCGCCAGGGATCTGGAACTTGTTGAACCTCTTTGCCAACCTCTCAATTTTGTTTCGACCGCGGTTCCTCAACCAAGTCATTTCTCTTTTAGAGCATTTTCTTATGTCGTCTACTCCAACCACGTTATTTTCCTCCCTTTTGCGAGCTTAAGAGAAGTGCCGTTCCAGGGGCAATGTTTTTCTCTATCGCAGTGAGCAGGGCTTTTTCCTGTTCCGTGCTTCTTCTGACGATTTCGTCGTTGTAGAACAGGTAGGAAAGGTTCATCCGCACTGGTTTGCCGCGTTCCAGCATTTTAATGGTTATCAACCTTTCCTTTGACGTTTCGTTTTTTCCAGGCGAAAAGTAATATATCAACCCGAACTCTACCCCAGCACAGTTGAACACGAAGGCAAAGCTTGTTCTGGCGAAGCGCTCCAAGCGCTCCTCCATCTTTTGAAGGCGTTCCGGCTCGATTAAGGAATAGGTTGATTGCAAGTGCTTTTTCAATATTTCCATGTATTTGGTCGTGTCTAGGCGTGCCACGGTGAACTCCGCGCCACGCTTTGTTACGAACTTGGACCCAGTTTTTCTATCCTGTTTGTTCTTTTCCATTTTTTTGCCTCCCGCATCTTGCTAGCTGAACAGCAGTTTCGCCAAGGCCAGTTTGTCACGCCATTCCCTCATCGTTTCTTGGAACCACTCTTCAAATCCTTGGTCATTCCAGTAGAAGTCGCTGATTGCCAAGTCCGCTTCTTCCAACACTATTTTTCTTTCATAGGTTACAACGTAATGGTCTGGTTCTCCTGCAGTTTCAACACTCACCCGTATGTTTATACCAAGCTTTTTAGCTAGGAACAGATAGGGCTCGGACGCGATTGTCACGATTTCGTCAGAGTCAAAGCCGTCTACTGGTTCTTCCCCAAACCAGAATTTTGTGTCAAATCCTTTTTCAGCCACAAACTTGCGAAACTCTCTAGCTATTTGTGTTCTGCCAAACATTTTGTTTCACTCCCAACCGTTTTGTTTGATTTACCCACTCGCAAAACAAGATAGCCCTCGTCTCCGTCGTCGTACACTATTACGTCCGTTGGCTCAAGCGGAATTTCAGTTATGCAGTCAAGCAGGCTTTTTTCCTCCTCAGTTAACGGTTGCGTTTCATCATTTAGGTGATCCCAATTTTCTGCAAGAGCAAGATACCGCAGTGCCTTTCTTCGGGTCAAACAGATCCATATTGCAGGAGTTTCAGGAGGGTAGTTTAGATTTGGAAAATAATTGTCCCGTTCAACTTCCTCTCGTCTGATCTCTCCTAGCGTTGACCAAGCACCGTGCGAGTTGTACCCTACTTTCACTTTCAAAAGATTTGGTGCGGTAATTATTTTCGTCATTTTCCGTTTGCCTCCTCAATTATTTTAGGATAGAACTGCCAATATTTGTGGCGGAACTGCAGTTTTAACTGCCTTTATAAGCAAACCCGCAATTTTTTCGTCAGTGAGGTAAACTGTATTTTCGTAGGTGACAAACCAGACATCATTTACTGTTTTGCTAAACTCTTTTTCGAGTCTTGTTTTAAGGTTGTGGATCGCAGCTAACCGACTTTTTTGCACGTTGAAATACACTAGCCCTATGCTTTTTCCCTTTATGTTTACCATCACCAAATAAAACCATTTGTAGTCGCGAGGGTCAATATGATAATCTTCTGGCATTTTGTTGTTTGCGTTTGCTATTGTTCTGGCCCTTGCATCATTAAGACAAAAAATCTTGGCGGTCAAGCCATTTTTAAGCGTCATTACTGACGATACTGTTTTCTTGAGCATTGGGTTCACCACTATAATCTGCTGCTTTTACCGTGAAGTTTCGAGTTTTGGCGGTTCTGCGTTCGCAAAATGTTTCTTCAGTTTGTTGATGTGTGCTGGCGTGAAGTAGGCGAATTTTCTTTGCGCCCTTGAAAGGTAGAACAAGGGTTTAACGTGTTTCAACGCTTCTGTCTTGAATTTGGCAACGAGTTTCTTTTCTGGCGGAATATCAAAAATCATTGTGAACGCTTCGGTTACGTTGTACAACTCTTTTTTGCCCAGTTTCCTTTTCCTGAAGTAATCGAAAACTCCGGTTATTTGGCCCCACATTCCTATAAACTCTCGGTTGTGTCGGTTTTTCTCGTAGAGTTCCATGCATTCATGAACGAAGCGGTCGAATTGAATTTTGAAAAATAAAGCATCATTCGGTTTGACGCTTAACAAGTGCAGTTCAGTGGCTTTTCGCAGCATTGTTTCCGCATAAACTTGAGCAAATTTTTCAACGGTATTGTCAATTTTGAACAGGCGGTCTCTTGCTTGAGTGGCTGCTTCATCTTCCCTTGCAACGTTCTTCCTCGCAAAGCTTTGCAACAGTTTCCCTATGCGGTTTCTTTCCTCCTCAAGTTGTGCATATTCAGGGGTTTTAGAATGAACATGATGACCAACCTCATGATACACCGTACTCGCCAGTTTTTCCATGAATATTTTGAAAGCATTGCTGTTCGTGTAGTTGAACTCTTTAATGGCGCTCTGAGCCAACGCCCACAAGAACAGTTGAACCCGCGAGTTTCCCTTTTTTGCTGTACCAAAATGTACTCCAAGCACGCTTCCCCAACGCCGATCTTGTTCGCGATAGTGCTTTGGGGGAACGGTTTTTAAACACACACTTTTCAATTCTTCACGGTCTTCAGGAGGGATTACTTTTAACAGGTTAACTAGCACTCTGCGTTTCAGTAGTTTTCCAACTTTTAGATACATTTATTTACCTCCTTCGTTTTTTTTGACTGCACTCTTTTGGTGGCAACTACCTTCTCTCGAATGTGCTGTGAACCTCTTTGTAGTTGTGGGTTTTCGATCGTGCTTAATGTTAGTTCAATTTCATTAGCCATTGGGTCAGTTTTTCGCAGGTTACTGGCGTAATCGATCCTTTTTCGCCGCAAATAGACGTTTTGTCGCATAGAAAACAGGGAATATCAATGATGGAGTCCAACTGCTGTGGAACTCGCTTTAGAATGATGCGGTACGCTGAATTGCCTGGTGCTTCTTGATTTCGGATAATTGTTTCTTTTTCACTCATTTTTTTTAGAACCCGCGATACTTCGCCCTTGTTTTTTTCCAGTTTTCGCCACAACTCGGATTGTAGCACCCCTTCCTTTGGGTTCTGCAGAAGAAGTTTTATGATGCCCGCTTCTACACTGCTCTTCTTTATCACGTGACTCACTACAACATGATGGGTTAAACGAACATTTATGCTTTACTCTTTCTAGAGCAGACCAAAACAGGGTTTGCACGTAAAAACAGAGGATGCGATTGGTTATTTTTGGTCGATCAGCGCGATCAAGTTTGGTGCAACGTTTTTTTCGACGGCATTCAGAAGGATTTGTCCTGCTCTTTCGGTCGGAACGTAGATGTGGCCATCATAAACTATGGACGAAAGGTTTTGTTCGATGTGAGTCTTCATTCTTTCCATCTCTTGGATTAGTTGGTGATGAATGAGGATTGGAGTATAAAACAAGTAAACGCGACGTTCTCCAGCAGGAACTTCTAGAATGCTTGTTGTTGCCCTCATTTCATTGGACATCGATTCAAAAACCTTTTTTAGGGCACGTTGGATTTTTGGGCTGTTTGGAAGAAAGAACTGTGCTGTTGCTCCGTTTTTGAGGGGTATTTTGTAGCCTTGTTTTTGCGCTTCTAAAAGCGCTTTTTTAGTGTCTATTTTACCTACTTTTTTCTCGCTCAAAAGGTTATTCCTCCGTTTTCTCTTGGAAGAGGGGGTTTGGGTTGACCGTGATCAACCAATGCTTTCTTTGCCGAAGGCTCAGTGATGATGAATCATGAATTGCTTTTCGTTTTTCATTGTAGATGGCCTCTCCTTGATACTGCCACGCTAACCTTTTATTTGTTCCATCCAGCAAAAGCTGTGTAACCGGTTTTCCACAGTACGAGCAGAGCCAATGGAAAAACCTCCGCTCTTCTAGATCTAACACTAGAGGCAAGAAGTTTTTGCTCATGCTTTTTGGAAGAAGCAGGCTTATTGAAAGAATTTGCCATGATGAGGTTAAAGAAAGATTTTTTGGTGCAGCAGTTTTCTTGATTAGTTGTTCAACTTCAGTAGGGTAACGGTGGAAGAAAACGCAGAGAGACACGTTTGCGCCTTTTCGCCATAATCCAATAAACTCAGGTTCAATGTCCAAAATAAACTCAAGGTCAGACATGTGAGGAAGCAGGGAGGCTTTCGCTTTTTTTGCATCATCACAAGTTTCATATGTTGCAGTAAAGGTCAAAACCTGATTTCGCCTAACTGAAGAGTTTGAGCATTTCGCATCAACAATGTATTTTGTTGCCATTATTGTTCCTCCATAAGCTTTAGAAGAGGAATAATCTGTCCGTTCGAAGCTAAAATTTCCGCAACGGTTTTGATCCATAGCTCTAGTTTTTTCCAGTCTTTTCTTTCAAATTTGATTTTTCCTCGTCCCACGATCAAACGCGGTTCGTAGTCCAAACCGTAATGGGGATTGTTTCTTAACCACAAGTATCCTTCAATTAGGCTTGGATAAACTAACTCGGTCACATCCGTCTTTGTTATGAGAGATGAAGGGCACAGTTTAATTGTGATTCGTAGTTGCACAAGCTCCGCGATTCTATCGTCTAAAAAGTCGTATTCGTTTGGTTTAATTCGAATGCAAACAGTCCAATTGTGGATTGAAAGATATTTCTCGGCTAATGCTCTTATTTTTTTCTCAAAGTTAGACCAACCTTTCAACTCTTCCCAAGCATACCATCCGCCCATTTTGATCCCTCCAACTGATCTAGCATTTTGAACGACGTTGATGCCGTCAAAACTTACACTCTACACCTTTGTAGGTGTTTCGACCCGCCGCAAATCACTTCAACGAAAAGTTGAACGTGGACTGGGCGACAGGTCAACCCCTCAGCTATTACAGCCAAAGAGCCGGCTTGTTTGCCGTCTTCAGGAGTGTTTCCAGTCATCAGGATGTTTTTGCACCCTGGAATACTTCAAGCAAGGCCCCTTTTGAAGCTGGAAACTTGCTTGGAATATTTTTACTTTTTTTGGCAAGAAAACAACGATTCGGTGATCGCAGGTTGATTTTAACTGTTTCCCACGAGTGCCATGATGTTTGGGCTTTCGTTTGTTTTTGCTGAGTCTACAACAAGTTTTCCTGGGCGCAAACCAGTAGCATAAACTGTTTTGTTGTAAACTACGAGCTCAGCGTCATCAAAGGTTTTTTCGATTCCAAATTTGGTGGCGGTCGAAATGATTTGGCCAAACCTAGTTCTTGCGGTGAAAAAGAGGGGGTTAATGTAGATGAGAACTGCCTTCTGCTCTTTCAGCGGTACCACTAGTGCAACGCTTTGCATCCTTGCTCTCCTCGCAACAAATTGCGTTAAAGGCTGTTTTCTCATGTAACACGCAAGTAACTCCGCCTCTTTCCCCACGGTTTGGCTTGAAAGCAGGTATGCCTTTGCGACGCGACGGTCTTGCATTCGAAAAGTTATTCCTGTTGTTTTCGCCTTTTCAAACAAGGCAACAACATTTTGTCGGGTTGTTTTTATTTCATTTGTGCCCATTTGGTTATCGCCTCACTTTTCAACTACTACGTGAACGTATGGATCGACGTTTTTGGAGACTGCTTCAAGTATCTTTTTCGTGGCATTGGAGTATGGCACGTAGGTTTTTCCATCAAACCGCACTTCAATCATGCGACTATGATACACCCAGTTATGTTTCAGTTCGTCCAATGCTGTTCCCAATTGGAAATGTTTGTGATAAACCACTACAACGTTTTTGCCGCAGACGCTGAAAGTAAAAAAGTATTCATCGTCTCTTTTGGCTATTCTGCAGTGAACTCCGTTTGGTAAAACGTAGTGGTATTCTTCTCCTTTTCTAACTGTGGCCAAAACTTTACCTAGCATGCTTCTGCGTTCACGCTGTTCTTCTTGCCATTTGATCGCTCGTTCCAAAGCTTCATCGGGGGCTAGTCCAACGTTGAGAAGGCGAAGACTAAAATCTCTTTTTGAGGTTGTATTGAGTTTAGCGAAGGCGTTCATTATTTCGTTTGCTTTTTTAGGGTTTTCAGATGCCCATTTCAAGAGTTTAACGACGATTGCAGTGTTTGTCAGGTTGCTGAATGAGCATAAAAAGTCAGTAAATTGGTCGGTAATTTGTATGTTCATATTTTTTTTCCTCCTTTTTGTTGCCTCAGGTTAGTGTCTCCTTGACGAAGCGGCTTTTTATCTTGAATACTTCACTGCCTTCCACGATTTCTGGACCTATGAAAAAACGTTTTCTTTCAGCATTAACGATCATGTCTCCAACATACTCAAAAATGAGTTTCGTTTGTGTCTTTGTGTTCGCTATTGTTGGTGCGTTGCATAGTTTAAATAGTTCTCGTAGGATCATAGCATCGGACTTTGAAAGTAGTAATTGTGCTTGAGCGGGGGTTGTTTCTCGCGGCAGAAAAACAGTTATTCTCACATTTTGGTAATATTCATAAAGGTTTACGTTTTGTTCGTCAGAGTATTTTTTTATGTCCTCCACGAGAGGCACACAAGCCTCCCGCGTAGTATCCTGGTAGAAAGAAAGGAGAACCAGGTTGTTCCTCTGTTTTCCGCCAAACTGTTTCTTTACCGCCCTAGCTACCGCTTTATTTTTGAATATTCCTACGATCGTGAATGACGTAGAGTGGCCACTAGGCCTAAATTTGAGTGCAAACATGCCCAAACACCTCCAAAATTTTAAACGAGATTATAGCTACTTTGTTGTCATGACCGTCACATATCATGGACGGTTTTGAATCTTCTACGTTGTAGCTTTTCAGCCACAACGTTTCGACCCACCGTAAACCACGCTGAAAACAACGTGGGCCGGACGATAGGCCAACCCCCATTAAGGGAGCGGACTCGAGGTCCTCTTCAGGAAGATTCCCGGCTTATCAGAGTGTCATTTAACACTCTGGAACGCGTCGAATGAGCTTCATCAAAATCCGGGGGAAAACCCATTCGGTATAAAAGAACCTTTTACGGTTCCCTTCACGCGTTCAATTTTACCTCCTTTTTTTATGTGGTAGTTGTGTTTAGGCGAGTGAGCTACTAGTAATGGCAAAGCTTACTTAATGTCTTCAAAGCGGATCTTGTTTCCACGTGGATTTGGAAGTGATTCTTGCATAGTCCATTCGGTATTTTCCGCCGGCACGAAACGGGATTTTCGAGTGCATTTGAACGATCTTGTTTCGCATATCATTCGTGAAACCCTGTGCGTATAGGTCGTGTTTCCATCTTTGCCAAGCTTCTTCATCAGTGATGTCAAAGAAAATGTCGCAGACTCCTTTTTTTGTTTGAACGTCTGAAAAGGAGGTTCCTCCAATTGAAAGCACAAGAATGCCCCATTCGACAAACTTGGTTACTGCTTCACCGAACGTCTCAGGGTTAAAGTTTGACTCAAGCATTGCTTCTGAAAGCGAGATCATTCGTCCAATCTTGTATTTTTCGAGTAAGTAATTCAAAATTTTTGCTTCAATAGTGCTCAATATTAATTCCCCCGGCAATCTTGTTTTTTCAGCTCATCAGGGTTTTTGCCCTGGAACACATCGAACGGTCTCCAAAAACGAGTTTTTGGGCAGAAGTGAACCGTTCGGAATATGATTAGTTGGCATTTCTTCTTGTTTCTTGTTTTTGTAGAGCAAACTTCACCAGTGAAATTTGAGGTTAACTTCCCTGATTTGAAGTATTTCGTGTACTGCTGTTTCCAATGGCCAGTCATGAGATGAGTCATCCGTAAGCAACGTGGTGTGGTTGCAATGGTCAATCACATGAATAAGTTCGTGGATGAGGGTGTCGGTTAAAGCTTTATTTTTTAATGCAAGACAGTCAAAGAATGTTTGTTTCAAGTGATAGAACAGGTTGTGGGGGGTATTGCGTCTGCGTAGCTGCGTCTTACCCCAGATGCGGAATAGGATTAGCCATATTTTTATGCGGTTGAGTACGGGAGGGGCACGTACCACGATCACAAAGTCATAGGTGAGGAAAGGTCTGAGTGAGGGATGTACCATGAAAGGGAATTTATTGTAAGCATCGCGGTGAGGGAGCATCTCAATACACCAGCCCAACCCGCCGTTGTGTTTTTCACGAGTAGTATGAACCCAATGCGAAACGGTTTGGCTCCAGTCTTGACGCGTCGCATAGAAGGCGATGATTCGGGGATCGGTTTTTATTGGAAATAGCGTTGCTAGTCCCCCAAACAACGCGGTCACTCGAGAGGGATCAATTTGTTTCATTAACCAACCTCCTGTGCTTTCCTTTTTTTATTATTGCGGTTGAAAAGTGCGAGTTATTTGAGGTATAGCCCGCTTTAGTTTATTCTTCTTCAACAGCCCATTGCTTTTTTTCTTCTAGGTGAAGTTCTACGTCACCTAAATAGAGTACGTCTTCGTCTTCGTTGTATATTTCATCCCCGCGGTAATGCCAAACAAGAAGGTTCATTCCGTCGCGGGTTATTTCTTCCGCTTTTCCACAACACTCGTTTAAATAGCTTATTGCATGTGCGTCGGCGTGACCTAACAGAAGCGCAGCAAGATTGGCATTTACTTGTGGTGGCAGGGCAACAGTGATCGTCAGTAGCTGCATGTTAACGAAAGATTCGATGCTTTTGGCTCCTTCTTCCTCTAAAATTGCTTCAATAGGTTCGGTGTAGCCTGCCGTGTAGACTGTGAACTCGACTTCGTTTTCTCCGCTTGAAACGCTAGCTTCTTCCGAGCCCCAATCAACATCCAGCTTGTTTCCTTCTTTATCTGCTTCTTTTATGAGCTTCTGCATTTTTTCGCAGGCTTTATCCGCTTGTTTTGAAGTTTCAAACTTGCCTACTATTGTGTAGTTGTCGGAGTGGCTACTAGGTCTGAATGACAATAGCACTTGTCTTGTATTTACCGTTTCCATTGTGATCACCACCAAAAAATTATTTTAGTTTCTTTGCGGCTTTATACCTTCGGACGATCGTACGGTTTTGTTCCATTTGCCTAACCGCTGCGCTTAAAGTGTCGTGTTCAGGGCAGATTTCCCAATCATCTAGTCTTCCGCCCGTTTTTGATGTGGGGATAACCTCGTAGATAAAGCCAGTTCTCGACTTTCCCGGGGCTGCGGGGTAACGAACTATTACAAAGTCCTCGTCTTGGTGCACTATTTTCTCTTCGGGTAGCCCCCAGTAGTCGTAAACAAGCTCGCTTATTGCCGAGTCAGTGATTTCTTGCGTGTTTAGACTAGTTTTTGACGTTGCCATGAGTTTTTTCCTCCTTTGGGTGGAAAAAGATACAATAACGAAGGGTTTCTCCAATACGATTCATTTTGTGTCCACTGCTCAAGCCAGTGTAACCTGAAGTTTCGGCAGCGCATTTTCCGCTTGTGCAAGCACCAACCGACACGTCTTCGTAATTGAAGCTCAAGGAAATCATGGCTCCTTTCTTCAAACGTCTCTTCTTATAAAGGAACAGCCAGAAGACACAGTTCTCACACTTTACTTTACTCATCTTTTGGTTCCTCCTCATTTTCTTGTTTTCTTTGCTTATCCACTTGTCTGTTGTGTTCATCAAGTTCTGACCAGAGCTTGACAAGTTCGCCTTCGCCACAGAGATCCTTGTATTGTTGATTGAACAAATTGGTTGTGTATACTTTGTATGGTCCCTTTGGAAGGGTTGGTTGGAGTGGGGGTTTCTTGTTGTGGCTGCAGCCATGGCATCCAATACAATTTATTTTGAGTGGAAATGGAAAACAGCTGTATTCAAAGTGTTCTCGGTTATTTCTGAAATGATAGAAGAAGCTCCAGAAGGGGTCAAACGCACGATCGACGAAAAGACCGATTGCTATTTTAACTTGGTCTAAAATGGGTTCTTTCTTGTGGCTAACCATCTTATCCTCCTCCGTTTGGTGTTAAACAGTGGTTACGAGTGCTTCAATTGTTGGGTTCGCGCGGTGGATTATCGCGTTTACCAAAACTTCTCCTGTCCGACTGCTCCACTGGTAAACATGGTCTTCAAACACAACGAAAAGCCCGCTTGCGTACAAGCCGTCACGAAGGTTTGCTTTGTATCTTGTTATTATTGCCTCTGGCGTCCAATAGGATAGACAAACTATATACATCGTGTTTTTCTCAATGCAGAATTTGACGATGCAATATTTTCTTGAGGTGGGTGCAACATGGGCGGTGTCGCTTTGGAAGTAAACCTGACTGAAGACTTTCGCCACTTTTTGACTGATTTTTTTGGAGTTTAATTTATAAACCATTGCAGGCAAACCGTTTTGAGTTTTAAAGGCGAAACCTTTTTTTCTACACGCACGTCGTATTTCAGTCAAATAGTTGGTCATGTTTATTCCCTCCAACTGAACGTTAAACCAAGGTTAAGCCGCTCTTTTTAATTTTTCCTTTAGTCTTCTACATCAATTTTTGTTTTGATCTCGTTGTTCGGTGCCGTCTTCTTTTGTTAAACCAACCCTCTCACTTTGAAAATTTTGCTAGGGTAAAAAGTCTTTTCGTCAAGCCAAAACTCATTTTGGTGTGGCCACCCTCTTTTCGAAGCGCGATAGAAAATGTCTGCTTCTCCAGCGTATTTGAACACCAGTTTCTTACTTCTTCGTGTCAGCACTTCTTCAGGTTTTCCGCAAAGTTCTTCAAGTTTTTGAATGATAATTGCAGTGTTGGTGTCGCACACCAAGGCGATTGTTTCTTTTGTTATCTTGCGGGGAAGCGTGACTTCTATAACCAACTCTTGGTATCCTTCACACTTCAAAACGTCTTTGGCGCCTGCTCCGCACATTGAACTGGCGATGTTTTCAAGTGTGCCGTATTCCGCGTTTGAAAGCGAAACTTTTACTTTACATCCTAGACGAGTTCCACAATAACAAGTGAATCGTTTGGCAACATTTTTGGCGGTCTTTTCATCTTTGAAAGTGGCTATGACTGTTCCATCGTCGGAGTGGCTGCTAGGATGAAACTTGTAAATGATCATATCATTTCCTCCTTGACGAGGTGCTACTTAAATACAGTTGAGCAACACTTCAATGTTCACTGGTACCGAATATATCTGTCGGTTAAACATAAAACGCTTGTTGCGGCATTTCCAATAGACGAGTTTGCCCGCATAGTTGAACTGCCACTGGTCAACGTTTTCGTTTTGGGTTATGGTGGGTCGACCACACGTTTTCTTTAAAGCTTTAATTAACATTGCTGTTTCAGAGTTTAACACGAGGGGAACGCTTTTCAGGGGCAGGTTACGTGGTAACTCAACGGTTATTGTTAGTTCTTGATATGCAGGGTATTCTTTTATTTTTTCAGGGTTGGTTTTCTTAAGCGCTTGAAACAGTTTGCATCGGTCTTTTTTGAAGAAAGGTATCGCCACACGGGTTTGGTAAACTTTCGCCTCTTGTTCTTTGAAGCAGTCTGCGATAAGTTGGGCTCGAGCCTCGGTTTTAAACATTGCTACGAGAGTGGCAAAGCCTTGAACACAAAGTAAATGGGCAACAGATCTTCCTCTAGACATAAGGTCACCTCCAACTCAAATTGGTGTTGCGTTCGCAGTTGACTTCTTCAATGAACTTTTTTTGTTTGGATTAGATTAAACCTTTTATTTTGAACGCCTTCGTCACTGAAAAGTTTTGCTGGGCAAGTCGAAACAAGCCGTAGGGATGTCTTGGCTGTTTGAAGGGGTAGTATATCTTGCAATCGGCACAGTAGTTGAACGTTAGAATTGTTGTTTTTCCTTTGACTTTTCTTTGTGGTTTGTCGCAGATTTTCATAAGTTCTTGAAGCAGTTTTGCTGTATTGCTATCTAGCACGAGTGGAATAGCATCATCTGTTATTCCCGTTGGCAAATAAACGCAAATGATCAGTTCTTGGTGTCTTTCGGGTTTGCTGATTGATTTAGCTCCCGCGTCCAGAAATATTGCTTCGGCTTCTCTTAATGTGCCGTAGTTTAAGCTGCATCCAGAAACCATGAGTTTGTTTTCCCACAGTGTTCCTCCTAGATGTCTTATTTTTCCTGCTATTGACCTTGCCGTTTTCTTATCGTCAAAAACTGCGACGATTGTGCCGTCTTCACTGTGGCTGCTTGGGCGAAACTTGATCTCAATCATTTTTTCACATTTCTTTTTGTTTTTTACCCTGCAAGGCTTTGGCTTGGGCAGCCTTTTGTTTCGCTAACAGTTTCTGTAGGTTTTTGATCGTAGCTTCCAAAACTTCCGTCGCTGGTGCTGCTTGGGCTTTATCGTTTATTGACTGTTCTATCGTGCCTTCAAGTTGGCTCATTCGAAGCTCGTTGAACGACTTTGCCGTGTCGCGATGTGGCTTTTCAGAGTCTTCAGCTATCTGCGTAAACAGGTTGTCAACTAATGCGTGAACCGAATTTCTCAGCTCATCAACCTTTTTTGGTACCCGCTTGTATTTCAACGCTTTTTGAACGCGTTTTATTGGCACGATCTTGTCGGCGCGTTTGAGGATCTCTTCCATAAACCGCTCTTTCCCAGCTAGTGCAAACACACCGTCAATTTCAACTCTGTAGGGTTGACTTTTGGTTCCTATCTTTGTAAAGCCCGCAGCGAGTTTCGGGTGGCAACGTTTAAGGTACTTGTAGTGGGCAAGTTTCTTCTTTGCCCGTGGAAGAGGTTCTTTCACGTCGCCGAGTTTGAGGCCTAGTGCTTTAACCAGTTCAGGGTCAACGCCGAGTCTGGCTGTTTTCACGCCGCTTTCAGCGATCTTCAAGTCAATTAGGAGACCAGAGGGATCGTAGTCTGTTAGCGTGAAAATGGGTACGCCAAGGTTTTGTGCTTGCTTAATTACTTTGTTGACTTCGATCGTGGAGAAACCCATGGCTTTTACTATGTTGATTCCACGGTCAGTCAGGCTGTTGTCTTCTTCTATTGCTGCTATTATCGTTGACTTTTCTATGTACATTAAGGCGCAGGCGCTTTGAAAGTCGCTTGGCTGTGCTTTCAAAAGTGGCTTTTCTTCAGTTCTTGTTATCAAGTTTATTTTCGGTTCAGTGATTATCTTTAGTTTATCGCGTGGCACATGGTGTTTTCGCTCAACTCTTGCCAGTGCAGAGTAGAAGCCGGTTTTCGTTTTCGGCATGTTTTTCAAACCGATCTTTTGACGTAGCAAGTAGAGTATACCCCTAATTGTTACTGGCGACAATTTTTTCTTGCCGTGCACCAGCTTCATTCGGTTTATCCACCATTTTTCTAAAGCTTCAGTAAATTTGCTCATTTCATTCACCTTTTTGTTTAATAATTAGCGACGTGATGTGGGGGGATAGCTTTCTTTTTATGCTTTCCTTTATGATTGCCGACTCTTTGGAGTATGTGCCGTATATCGTGTTTTCATAAAAGGTGTAGTCGTAGTAAAAGGTTGGGTATTGTGGATCGCCTTTGATCACTGAATCCACAACAGGAAGAAACTTAACTGAAACGTTCTCTTTTCTCGGAGCAAACTCGTAGATTAAGCCAAACTTTGCACCATCAAGTTTGAATGTGAAGATGAAATAGCGGAAGTAGCAGGGATTCAAAAAGTATTTCTTTAGTGTTTCGGTCATGACGTATTTTACTCTCTCGCGTTTTTCAAATTGGAAGAACACGGTAGCGTATTCGCTTTTGTCCAGCCTCTTCAAAATGCACTCTAAACCCGTTTTAGTCTTGAATTTGAAACCTTGCTTACGACTTGCTAAACTTGCAATTTTTTGTAGACGCAACATGTAAGTTAAAGCCTCATCCACATTCATTCTTTTTAGAAGAAGCCAAAAACTGCGACGCATGGTCGGTTTCAGCGAAAGATAGCTTTTTTTGAACTGTCTTGCTTTTTCTTCGTTGTTTTGAAGCCACAAGATCATTTTGTCAATGCGTTGCGTTTTCAAACTTTGGTTTTGCATTCGTTTATTTGCTTCACCAAGAACAAAATTCACAGCGTTCATCTTCTTCCACCTCAATTTCTTTTGAAGTTTGATCAAACCTTTATATCCTTTAACGCGAAGTTAACATGGAGTTCAAAATGCGAAAGCTTGGAGTGGCTGTTATCGGTGTTGGGGCTTGGGGAACCAATCATGTTCGGATTTTCAGGGATCTTGCTGAGGCAGAGTTAGTAGCCGTATGCGATGTGAACGCCGAACGCGCCAAAACCGTTGCAAAGCAATTTGGGGGACAGTTTTACACGGATCCCGCTGAAATGTTGAGAAACGAGCGTGTTGAAGCGGTGTCTGTGTGCACGTGGGCTACTAAACTAGCTGAAACCTCTATAAAGGTTTTGCAAGCGGGAAAGCACCTTTTGGTCGAAAAGCCAATGGCTGAAACTGTTGAACAAGCGGAGGCGATACTTCGTCTAGCAGAAAAGGAGGAGTTGCTACTTACTGTCGGATTTTTAACTCGTTTTATTCCAGGAATCGCTCGTATAAAACAAGCGATAGATAGTAAAGAGATCGGTGAAGTTGTTTGTGCCACCGCAAAAAGGGTTTCCTCTTGGCCAGAGAGGATAGGTGATGTTGGAGTTGTGAGGGATTTAACCATTCACGACGTTGATGTCATTAGATATCTTTTTGGTGAGGAGCCAAAAGCAGTTTCAGCTGTGACTGGAAACATAATTCACAAGCGCTTAGAAGATTATGCTCAGGCAATGCTTTTTTTCACGCGGAAAAGCGCATTTTTGGAAACTAATTGGCTTACTCCGTACAAGACGAGGCAACTCACGATTACAGGAAGCAAAGCAATAATGCGATTAGACTACATTACGCAAGAATTGACGATAGACACTGCGACAGAGTCGATTCAACCGCGTTTAACTTTTCAGGAGCCACTTAAACTTGAACTGGAACATTTTGTGAATTGTGTTTTGAATGGTAAGACTCCTTTAGTTACGGGAATAGATGGTGTAAAAGCGTTGAAGATCGCGGGTGGAATCTTGGCGTCTTCTGCGACGGGAAAAATTGTTAAGTTGCAGTAGGTTTTTTTTAAGGACGCGTTGGGCTGTTTAGGGCGTGGAGTTGTTTTATGCTGTCGATCCAGCGTTTTTGCGAGTCATATAAAACTTTGATCGTCCAGCTTTCGTTTAACTTAACCTCTTGTTCTTCATGTTCAAAGGTTTCTCTTTCAGTGTCTAAAAGGAATACTCCTCGGTAAACAAAGACCCTCTTTCCTTTTTCTGTTTTTCTTTTGATTGCTACTTTTTCGAGGAGTCTTGTAAGCGAAACCTCTGCTGGAGACATCAGTAGCGGAAGGGTATTAATCCCTGCTTTTTCAGGAAGTTTTAGAGTTATGTTCAATTCTTGGTAGCTATGCCAAACGAAAGTTTTCGCTCCATTTTCCTCAATGAAGCACCTTACGTCATCGAAGGCGCTTTGCTCGTTACTGTACACGCTGAAAATAACGCGGTTTTCGACGAGTGCAACCTCGGGAAGGTCCCAATCCAAGTCTTTAGTTTCATTCAAGCGTTTCTTGATAAATTTTGCCACTTTCTTTTTCAAGTTTTTGGCATCTTCCTCGTTTTCGCACACGCCAACAAGAGTATAGTCCGTCGAGTGGCTACTTGGCCGGAATTTTACTTTCATTAAACTCACCGCCTGTTGTTCTTTAACCTGTATTTGAAGTTTGTTGTTTGGTGCTGATTACTGCCAAAACGTTTGGATTCATCTTTTTCACTACTGCGTTGATCAGCAACTGGCCAGTGGGCTCGTAGCTGTAGTATAGTGTAGTATCGAAAACAACCCACCTGATGAATATGGGTAATTCTTCCATTTTTTGGCAGTATTCAACGATTTTGCCCAAACCATGAGAAAAGATGAAACTGATTTCTTGACCTTCTATATTTACTGTCATTGTGTAGTAGTATTGAAGACATCTTTCAGTTATCATGTCTTTTACTTTGGCTGCAATTCCGCGAACTTCTTCGTTGTCTAACCGGTATAGTGTCGCGGGTAAGCCGTTTCCGAGAAGGAAAGTGAAACCTTTTTTCTTTGAGCCATACGCTGCTTTGGACGTTTGGCTTCTCAGCGTGGTTAAAGCTTCTTTCTTTTGTTGTATTATCGACTGTGCCTCATTTGGGTAGGCGGTAATGAAGTCAACAACAACTTTTTCGCGTGAAGCCAGGGGTAGCGAATAAAACTTGGCTAAAACTTCTTCCGATGTCTTTTGCATTGTTTTTCCTCCCAATTGTTTTTAGGTGACGTTACAGGCCTTTTTTGAAGAGGGTTTTGGAAATGATTGTCGAAATATAATTCCCTCCTTTCCAGTAAGCTTCGGTTCCGTGCCAGCTCATATCTACCCAATTCTAATTGCCGAGTTAACGTGGGTTTGTTTTGTTTTTTCATTATTGTTCACCGTCCACTTTTTTTGCGAGTCGCTTTAGAGGTAAATGCGGAAATTCCATTATTATGTGCTCCGCAACGCCACAAGAAAAGGGCGAGCCTCACGATTTCTTCGCCAAAACCATTGACCACGTATTTGCAAATTGCTTTTTCTCAACTTTTTTGCCTCTATACCTTTGCAACGTTGCTACGCCTGCCTAAGTGTAGCTCCATTTTTCCAAACGTGTTTTTCCGAGTATAGGCGTGGGTGACCTTTATTGTTTGGCTTGTTTGAAACGTGGAAACCAGGTTTATTTTTTCGTTCCAAGCGACGAGGTTCAACGCTCCAGTTTCGTCATAAACTTGGACGTTTAACACCTTTCCATAGCTCCCGTCTAGCCGCTCGAACTCGCGGGGTTCTCCAACTTCTTTTATGGTCAAGGTTATTGTCACGTCACTTAATCTTTCGACTAAATCCTTCACTTTCAAACAAAAAGTGGGTAGCGTGGTTTGAATGTTTACTCCAAGCTCCGCGGCAACGAGTTTCAAAATAGTTTCTTCTGTTAGCAAATCGCCGAAAAAGTCCCTCTTTGCTTTGGCTAGGGCTTCAATCTGTTCTACATTCACGTTTTCTCGCGTATATGATATGTACCATTTTATTGTTTGTGCATCCATTAAAATTCCCTCCGTTTTCGTGAGCGGTTAAGTCGGTACACTGCCTTCACCAAGAAACATGCCTTCCAAATACGGATCCCTTTGTTCTTTGCAGTCTGCCTTCGTGAGGATGGCACTTATGCTGGGCGAAATTCGTTTGATTATCGCATTTTTCAATATTTTCGCGGTTCGGTCATCAGCCGCATGGCACTTTCCATCATACACAACGAAGGAGGCAAGGGCAAGAAGCTGTTGCAAAGTTGTTTTTTTGCTATCAAGATGCTTTGGTTTCCCAGAAGGTAAGTACCCAAAGTATACCAAGTAAATCGTTTCTTTGTGTGTTTTCACCTTAACAACGTGGTAATGGTTTGGATTGAACGAAAGAATGTATGCTTCATTGAAGTATTTTTTAGTGGCCAACAACGCGTCTTCAACAGCCTTGTCGGTAAGACTAAAAGCGGTTGCAACAACATTTTTTTCAAATTTTGATCGTAACATACCCTTTTCCCTCCTTATTAATTGAAACCTTTGAATCCCAGTTTAAAGTTGGTCTTTGCGGTGATGAAAAGAATTATTCGAAAGGCTGCTGCAGGAGAATGGCAATACTGGGCTTTATCTTCAGTTTCACAACATTGGCTAGTACGATGGCTTTCCTGTCCTTGCCAAAAAGAAGTCTTCCGTTGAAAGACACTGCAAGCACTTGGTTGAATGTTTCTTCGATGGATGTTAAAGCCGTTCTAATCAGCCACCAGGGGTGTGTCGCAGCGATAGATCAGGTAAGCTACCCACAGCTGAAGCTTGTGGGCTTTCCATCCGCTGACAGCGTCGGGTTCACTGAGCCTGGCTTGTCGGCTTCACTTGGACGTATGAGCCCGCTTACTGGGACTCTCCTGCTGGAAAACTGGAAGAACTGGTTGGAACCGCTCCGCTCCAGCAGGGATTTAACTGCGACCGCGAGCGACGCTTTACGGTCGCTGTTCACCGTTTGCCCGCACTTGCACTTGAACAGGCTGTAGTTGGCTGAGTGGCCTTTGCCAACGGCACCGCAGTGGCTGCACCACTTCGAAGTGTGCCAACTATCCAGCACGTCAAGGTAGATGTTGCGGTCGAAACACCGTTGCTCCAGAATCCGCCTGAACCTGTAGAAGGGTATGCGCATAACCGTCCTATTGAAGCGTCTGCCTTTGGATTGAAAACGCTTCAGCTTTTCTATTGCTATGTCAGCGTCGTATTTGACTGCTAGTTTCGTCTTCGATAGTTACTTCCTCTATAATACGATCGCTACTGGCAGCAAAGCTCAAGTCCTGAAGCGTGTTTGCAAGTTCAGCTAGTTTAGTGTTAAAAAGGGAGTAAAGAGTCGCGGATAAACCGTTGTTGAACGTTAAGACGACACCGTTTCCAAGCAACGAGTTCACTAGGGAGGGCAAGTCGTATTTAGGCAACGTTTCAGGCGAAGGCAGCGAAGGTTTTTCTTTACTAACACGCATGTTTTTAGCCCACTATCCTCCACATTGGGTTTTTTTCAAGGTTCAGTTCTACATTTCCGTATAAAACGTTCTCTTCTTCGTTGTAAATATAGTCTCCACGATAGAACCATTCTATTTTTGTTTGGTTTTCTTCTTGTATTATCTTTGGTTGTCCACAGGTTTCGGTTAACCACTTCATCAGTGCAACGTCATCATTTTTTAGTAGTAGTGGTAAAGTCTCCATCGAAGCCTTCAGCGGAACGACGAGTTGAATGGTGACTTCTTGATAGTCTTGGAAAGCTTCAATTTTTGTTGCCCCCGTCTTCACAAGCGTTACGTAAACATCTTCAAGGTAGCCTGCAGTATACACTTCGAAAACTACCTGATCTCCATTAACTGATACGTTGGCCTCATCTGGATCCCAATCTAGTTCATAGTCGTGGTCTAACTGTTTCATGTCTTTTATAAGTTTCCGTATAACCTGTTCTGCTTTGTCCGCCTTTTTGTCTGTTTTGTAATAGGCGATCAAGGTTATATCGTCGGAGTGACTGCTGGGACGAAACTTTAATCTGATCATTTAAATCACCTTCTAACCTTTTTGATCCGTTTTGATGGGAGCCAACAAGACTGCAACGCTTGGTGCCAACGCTTTTTTCACCGCGAACCGTAGCAGGCAACTAAATGGTTCTTTGCTTGAATACACTACCTCTTTGTGAATGAATAAACTGGCACGTTCAGTCGCCATGTTCATGTTTTGCAGTAAGTTCAAAGCTGCTTTGACTGTGGGTACATCAGAGCTTTTATAGAGCAAAGTTATTTTTTCGTGACCAATCTCAACTTCAACGACTGGTAGAAAAAAGTCAGATCCCATTTTAGTAAACAGGGCTTTAGGTATGTTTTCGCCTTTGACCAGTTTGTTTCGCAGAAAAAGTTCAAAAGAAAAAACTGTTGCGGGTAAACCATTTCCCGTTCTTGTTTTGCGTGGGTAATCAAAGATCATTCGTTTCCCCCTATACGGTCAAGTGCTTTTCGTAACCGTCTTGCGTCTCGTTCAATAACCAAGATGTATCGGCATAGCATTGTGGTGTTGACGATTTCGGAGTCTTCTTTTTCGTCGTTCACCACTACTGCGAGTCTTGGTGAAAGTCCCTTTTTCACGGCTTGGCGGAGGACTTTGCTCATTGGTTTACTGCAAAAATACGCTGACTTTTTGTAGACAAAATATAGCGTGTTATCAACAGTGCGATAAAAATTTTTACGCAAACTATCTGCAAGGCATCGCTCAGGGTTTCTTGTTTCTTTTGCGTAGACGTGCACAAGGTATATTTTCTCCCCTTTTATTTCTACTTCCGCCACTGTGCTATATCCAAGTTCCGCGTTTAACAGTTTGGCAAAGTCATTATTTTTTGTGCAGGCAATCGCTACTTTTCTCACGCATGCATTGTTTAGTTTGAAGATTTTGGCGTTGAGGCCGTTTTCAAGTATTACTGAGACGAACATGGCATTTCACTTCCTTTTTTGTTTTGGGGAGTTTATGAACCGAACCGATGTTAGATTCCGTTTAGTAAATAATGTTTCTGGTTTGTTTAATTTTTTTCCGTTAGTCACGGTCGGCAAGATAACAGTGCGTTTATTACGGGCATTACTCCTTTTTTTATTCCTGTTTTTATTTCGCATCCGACAGCATCATCGCGTGCGTAAACCTTGTTTTCGTAGATCACAAGCACGGCTTCATCCACTGCAGCTTCAAACGACTCTGTCAAAGCACGTTTTATTTCTGCAAGTGCTTTTGCGGTTGGAAGTGTACAGAAGAAAATCAGGTGAACCGTGTCTGCTTTAACTGTAATCTGAAGAAGGTAATGAAAATTTTGTTGAAAATTGGCTATGCAAATGGGACTTGTGGGTGCCTTGCACAGGTCTGCTGTAGCTCTCACTTTTTCGTTGTTTAAGCAGACCAAAGAAACTGAAGTGCCGTTCGGCAACTTGAATTTTCGCCTGTTTCTGCTCAACATCTTTTACCATCTTCGGTTCAGCAAGGTTAAAATGCTTGGCGGCACAGTTTCTTTAACTGCTCCTTTTAGCAAGCGGCAGAACCATTGCTCCGCGATGTATGCACGGTCGTTGTAAACTGCAAACCAAACTTCATCAATAGTTTCATTTAGTTTTTCTTTAAAGAGAGTTGCAAATTTTTCACGAACGTTTTCTTTGCTTTCTCCCAGTTTCGGCCGGTGAAAATATAGCAGATACACGGTTTCCGATGGAAACATAACTTCGACAACATAAAACTTTTTTTGTTCATCTTGAAGAATGGCCGCGTAACCTGGTAAACGTTTGCAGGCATTGGCGACGTTGCTTGCGTTTGGATTATCAAGGCGAAAAACGGTGGCGTTTAACCCGTTTTCAGTTTCAAAAAAGCCACGATTTTTCTTCATGGAATATTCCTCCTATTAGTTAAACTGATAGCAACGCTTCAATGTTTGGATCCTAGTTTTTTAGAAGCGCATCTAAACTAAGTGTTTGGGTGTCGTTCGGTTTTTTGATGGAAACAGTTGAACGACTTTGTAGGAATCGTCTAGAAATTTTGATGCCCAATCTTTAGCCCATTTTATTTCCCACACCTGCGTGATCATCTTTGGCCGAATATTTCTTAGGCAACGAATTTCCATAGTTGTTTCTTCAAGGGTTTTTCGCGGCTCATCCACTTCACGTGTGATTATTAGCTCGTTTATTTTGGTCAGGATTTCTCGCCAAAAAACTATGTCCTTGTCTCGCAGGAAAGTTATCGGAACTTTAACTTGAAACACGTATGAATGTTTTCCGTTGCGTCCGCAGGCAAGTTGGGATGTTGAAACGTTTGGAAAGAGCTTTTGTTGTTCCCTGCAAGTGATGTCGCCGTATCTACGCATCAATAACCAGCCGTACATGGCGTGTCTAACTTGCGCTTTTATTTCGCAACCTTGATGCGAATAACCGGCGGCGGTTCCAAAGTTTATGCTCATGTGCAGATGCGGTTCTATCGTCTTTTCATATTCGTATTCGTTTTTCCAGATCCAGTCAGGAACTTGTTCGCGGGTTACCCCAAATTCTCCCTGCAACACGTCATCGATCATTTTTAGCTTCGTGTCTCTACCGCGGAGTCCTGCGCGAATTAACAGGCCCTCCCTCAATATTTTACGATATGATGCTCGGGTCCCGTGGTACAAAATAACTTCTTTTGCATCTGGATCGGTTGTTATTTCATTGTTGAATTTGTCTAGAAGTAGACTGTTCGCTTTGTTTCTTGCTTCAAGTTCAGATATTGTTACACGTTGTAGTTGCATAGTGGTTCACCTCAAGTCTGATTAAAAAATAGGATAAATCATGGTAGTAGCACTACGGCCATGGCGGAGTCAACCTTGGACAAGTGTTCAGCGATGCGTTTTCGTTCTTTAGGGTCGGGATTGACCTTTCTTAAGTTGTCGATTGGTTCGCCGGTTTTGGCGATTCGCAGAGCAGTTTCAGCAAGTGCCCTCGAGCCTCTTTTCGAAAAGGAATAAATCTGACCTTGCAGAGTTACGAGATAGCATTTTGCCCATCCGCGATTATCGTCTTGGTACACTAAGTATCCGTGCTTACACTTTAATGCGCTGCGGAACATTTGTGCCATTATCTCATAGTCAGCCATTCGTTCCTGGAAGTCTTGGCGGTTGGTTAGAAACAGTTTGACCATATCGCCTACGTGTACCAAGTAGGTGCTTTGGCGAGTAGCCAAGATTTTAGGTATGATTTCAAAGAGCTCCTCTTTGCATTCCTCTGCCTTTTTGAGTAGGGGTTCATCTAGTTCTGCCCAAACCGTTTCTTCTTTGCAGTAAACGTTAGTAGGCAGATGATCGGTTTTTACGTTGGTTGAGAGACGGTACGCAGTTTTTCCATCAGTTAACGTAATGTTGTTGGCCTTTGGATAGCTCTCTCGCATCTCTAGGCTGCGGTAAAACACAGGCTTGTTCTTAGGGCGGTCGTTGACTATTTGTTCGATCGCTTTCCACCCTTGTGCCATTCCGCCTGACTCTACTGCATCAAAAATCAGCTTGGATCCGTCGGGTAACTTGAGTATTTTGTTCATTTTGTTCAGCATTTTCATAGCTTCTGGTCTGGTCTGTTTACTCAAAAGCAAGCAAACAAATTGTCGCGGAATCGTCATGTTCTTCCATTTTGCAGTGTAATATTCGAGGGATAGTTTGCCTATGATAATTTTTCGTCCTTCTTTGTCAACAGTTATTTTTGACCGCATTTTCGGCACCTCCATTATTCATTCAATAAGACGAGGGTCAACGCTGGATCTATTTTGCCAACGGCAGACGCAACTCTTTGTCTTTCAACGGCTACTAGAAAGTCTTGTTTCAAGTTTCGAATTTGGCTGTTCCCCTGCACAATGTCGAGAACTGCGTCTTTTAGATCTGAGTGATTGCGTCGCGCGAATACATATGCTTCTCCAGTCCTTGTTATTAGATAGCCTCGAGCCCACCCATTGGTACAATCTTTGAATACAAGGTAGCCGAGGGAACATTTTACTGCGCCGGTGACAAACTGTTTGTATATTTTTGCCCGCTCCAGCTCTCGTAAGCTAGCCTCACGATCGCGGAAGAATAGGCGTAGAGTTGCGGAGAAATCAAATGCGTGGGAGTCTTCTCCGGCCTCGCGTGTGTTTGTCAAAAATTCAAAGAAAACATCAAGGTCTTTTAGAACCCCATCAAGAAGAGATTCGTCCATTCCGCACCAAACGTTTTCTTCACGGCAATACACATTCGGAGGAAAACTATTGATTTTTACCGCACTGTTCCAAACTGAAAACGCAAACGCCTTTTTACCGTTTGTCAATACAAGTTTTTCGTCGCGACCGTATGACTTTTCAAAGTTTCGGTAGACCATTACCTTCCCATTTGGTGCTGTGGCCTCGTATTTTTCCATCTCTTGTATTGCAGCATTGATTCCTGATTCTCCAGCGGTGGATAACAGGTGGCGTAAGGCTTCGTCAATTTTGATTGTTTGTAGTGCACGATTGAAGAGTTCGTCAGCACTTTTTTTGGTTTCTTCGTTTAACAATAGGCAAGCAAACGAGCAGGGAACTCGTTTTCCCTTGTATTCAGCATCGTATGAAGTGAACAAAACATCGCCGACCCAAATGTGTTCTCCTTTATCTTCAATTTGAATATCTGCTTTCATTGTTTTTCCTCCTAACACAAGGTCTCTTCCGTGATTGATGACTGCTCAAGTAGTTTAGCTATTGAGGGGGATACTCCTTTTCTGACGCTTGCTAGAACATGTTTTCCAGCTGGGCAATACCAAGGGTGTGCATTTCCGTTGTATACTGTGAACAGAACTTGGGCTAACAGTCGATTTATGTCTTGTCGTGCCAAAGTCATTACTTCTTCAGCATCTGCGTATTTTGTGAAGACAAGATACACAGGTTCACCTCTTGTCCGCACTTTTAAAACCAAATATTTATGTCGGTTTTCTGGTTTTATCTGGTTCAGCTCCATTTGCGAACGAGAGGGGTACACTGGTTTTTCACAAGCCGTGGCCACAGAACTTCTTTTTTGAGAGGTTAATAAGCAAAGCTCTCCAACAAAACCGTTCGGCAGCTTCAGCGTAACCGGAAACGCAAAGCTCTGATTGATCCACCGTTTCCGTTGTAGAGTTAAACGTCGGTAATGAATCTTGTTTCGCGGGGTTAAGCTCATGGAACCCTCCTCCAACTTTTATTTGTCGCAGGTTAAGGCGCTAATGTTTGGTGGAATTCTATTGAAAACTGCGTGTTTGAGGACCTTTCCCGCTTGGCTTGAAGATTTGTACGCGGTATTCTGATAAACCAGAAAAGTTGCACTTTCAACAGTTTTCTGAAACTTCTCGTTCAAGTCTTCCTCAATTTCATCAAATGGAGGTTTGTAGAAAACTAGGTAGTAAAGAACAAGGTGAATTGTTTCCTGTTTAATCTTCAATTCGACACCGTAGAACCATCCAAGTTCATGTGGTTTCACTGCGGACTCGTCTGCAATTTTTTCGCATGCTTTGGCAACCGCTCCAAACGGTGGATCGTCGAGTCTAAAAAGGGTTACTTCGAAGCCGTTTTTAAGCACGATTTTTCTGCAGAGGGGAGGCTTTTTTTGTCTGATCTGGTTTCCAATGGTAAAGCCATGGCTCCAGTGCGGCTGTCTTATCCTGCAAACGCGGATTTTTTCGTTCATAATAGTCACCTCTGAGCAGAAGTTAGAGTTTGGAGGAAACCTTGATGTGCGGACCTATCTCAAGTTCTCTATTGTTTATGATAAGGACTTCCTTCTCTGAAAATGAGTTTCCTTGTGATTCGTAAATTTCTTCTCCGCGGTAAGAAAAAATTAGAGTGTAACTGTCTTTGTTTTGTCTTGTTTTTGGTTTGCCTGTTTTCAAGAGCCACATGACGATCTCGAGCGAATCACGGTCTAGCATTAGGGGCAAATGGGCGAGGGTGCTTTTAGTTGGCAGACAAACTTCAATTGTCAGCTCTTGGTACAGGTTGTAATCTTGAATATCATCAGCAAGATATTTAAGTCTTTCAGCGATTTCATCCATTGTTCCGTATTGTGCGTCACCAAAGTACAGAATTAAACGGTTTTCAATGGTGGAGCATGAGTAATTATCGTCTTCGCGTGCTTCTTCGTTAAACTTTTTGGCTGCTTTTTGTGCCTCTACTTTATTTTTGAACGTTGCGACGATTGTTCCGTCTTCAGAGTGGCTACTCGGACGGAAGTGGTATATTGTGATCATAATTTTCACCTCTAGTCTCGCCAAACAGTTATTTTCCAGTTTCGTTTGTTTTTGATCGAAATTATAGTGTACTCTTCTAATTGGAAGGTTTTGTCTCCTTCTTCGTAAACGGTTTCTCCACGGTATACCCATTTCAGGGTCTGGCGTGCCCCTTGATTGACGGTTTTGGGCAACCCACAAACGAGGTTTAACCATTGCATCAAACTGGCTTCTTCGTTGCTTAAAACCAAAGGTGCACCGTTTACAGTCAAGCCAGGAGGAGTTGTTAAGTAAACTGCGAACTCTTGGAAATTTTCGAAAGTTTCAGTGTTTACTGGTGACGCGGACTTCATTATTTTCTCGGCTATGGTGGGTTCATAGGCTGTGTTTACCACAAACGTTACTTCCGCATCTTTTCTTTCGATTTCAATTTCAGAAGGATCCCAGTCAAGGTCGTAGCTGGCAAAGTTTTTTTCATAACTTTTTTTCAACGCTTTCAGTTCAAGTTCTATGGCGTGAGCTGTTTTTTCGTTTTCGTAAGTGCAAATTATTGCGTGATCGGAAGAGTGGCTGCTTGGCCTGAATTTTAACATGATCAAGTTGCATGATGAAGTTTTATCGCTCAAGTACACCACCTCCAAAAAGTTTACAAACTAATTTTCGCTACGAAGAGTTTTGGATTATTTCCTTTTAGAACAGGACGCGGGCTACGCGCGGGTTAATCTTGTCGGCGATGGCGGTGGCGAAGGCAACGTTTGCTGGTGATGTTCGGCTGTAGGCCACTTCACGGTAGATTATGCATAGGCTCCTCGATATCCAGTTGAGGCTTTCTTTGAGCTCTTCAACGATCACTTTCGAAGGGTTCAGGGTGAAGTAGACGAGATACAACGTTTCGCCATCCACTTCAACCTCAATCGCGAACAGTTCCAATGGGTTTGTGGTTAGGTCCTTTAGGCACTTTAGCAACCACTTCATGGTACGGCTTTTAGGCCCGTAGAGAGTCGCGTTTAATCCGTTTTTCAGTTTGAAACGGGTTGGCTTCGGCATGTGTCTCACTCCGTTTTTCAGGTTATATTAAGACGGTAAAGCTTGGCTTGACTCTGCGGGCGACGGCTTCTGCTATGGTTCGGTGGTCGCGCCGTTCCAAGGGTAGCTAGGTTAACACTGCAGCTATGTTTGGTGGCAGCCCCATCTCTATCGCGTTTTCCAATATTTTTCCTGATGGATGAAAGAAGGGGTAAGCAACGCCTTTGTGTACTATCAGATACGTTTGCTCGAGTAGTGAGTTCAAATTCCTTTTCGCTCTTTTTAAGGTTGCCCTGTACGTTAATTCTGTTTTTCGGAAAAACACAAAATAAAGCGACTTGTTTTGGATTCTTACTTGTAATACATAATGGTGTGACAAATCCTGCTGCCATATCCCTTTTGCCTTCACATGACCCATAGGCAACTGTACGGGGGTTTTACAAGCTTTCGCTATCTTTGCTAGGCGGGGCTGATCAAGGCGCTGTAGCCTCGCCTTTAAACCGCTTTTTAGTGTGAACCAGCGTGAACAACTCGTATCCTTCTTTGTTTTCTCCATTTTCTCACCTAACAATTTAGCAGAGCGGCGATGCTTGGCTTTCTCCGACGTTTCACCGCGTTGATTAGGATTTGACCAACTTTATGTTCTGAAGAATAAACTACATTGCCAAACCCGACGAACCGAATTTTGCTGTAAAGGTTTTGTCCATATAGGTAAGCCATCACGATGATGTACACTGGGTCAACGTAACTGTGAAAGATCAGATATACTTTTTCGTCGTGAATGGAAATTTCCAGTACGTAATGGTTGCTCATGTTTTGTAGTGGAATTCCGTAGTCCCCAATGCTTTGTGAGGACACGGGTTTCTCGCAGGCTTTAGATAAGGGCTTGATTTCGGCACAGTCTAAACGATAAAGCGTTCCGTTTAGGTTGTTCCATAGTGGAAGGGGACAACCGCCTTGTTTTGCCTTCTTCAATATTTGTTCAACGTTACTTGCATCGAGACGGATTATTTTCCTGTTTGAAGCGTTCATTCCATACCTCCTGTTAAAATAGCATGTTTTAGACAAACGTGTCTTCAGCGATTTGTGGATAAACTCGCCGTATCTTTTTTCTTGTTCTTTCAATACCAAACTCTGGGGTTATTTCGTCGTTTATGGTCCAATACCCTACGTTTCGTTTTCCTTTTTTGAAGAGGACGAGTTTGCAGTTCCACGCGACAAAATCCAAAAGGTTCAAAAATTGTTGGCTGAAACATCGCATGTGATATTTTGTTGTGTGGTCAAGTTGTCCGTGAACATCGCCGAAATATTCTTGGTAGGTGTATTGAAACTGTTTTTGCGCTTCTTTTTGCTTTCGTGTTTCATAGGTCCAAGCGTCGCCGAATTTTTTCTTTATTTCAGTGGCGCCAATTTCGCATAACTGTTGAATTAACAATTGCAACTTTTCAGGGTAATCCTCGAAAGTGGCGATTATTATTGCAATATCATCAAAAGTTGAAGTCATCTTTTTCTCCTCCTACACCCTTTCTTGAGAGAGATTCTGTCGTTTTTCATTAAGCGGTTAGTAGTAGTTCTATGTTTGGATTAAGCTTTTCTGCCACGGCTTTTTTAAGCAGTTCTGCTCCTTTAGAGTATCTCGGAAAAACTTTGCCTTCAAAAACGAAGAGTTCGGTGCAAGTCAAAGCCACGTTTAACAGGTGAGCGAAATGCAAGATAACCTTTGAAATCGAGGTTGAAGGTTCACAAACAAGGTAGACAAGCTCCTCTGCGACGCGCACTGCAACGACATAGCAGTTTTTCGGGTCATAGAAATGGGAGTTAGGATAGGTGCTTCTTCGGGTTTTGAAAAACCCTTCGTAGTTCTGAGCAACGTTTCTGACTAGGGGGTTGTTTAGTCTGAAAATGGTGCCTTCCAACCCGTTTTCTAATTTTACGTTTGCACCAGATTTTTTGGCCAATACTGCGAATTTTATTGCGTCGCTTCGGCGTTTGCGGATTTCTTCCTTCCGTTTTGTCACGAGCATTAATGCTTCTTCAGGGAATAGGCGTATGAGGTTGTTCACGAGACCGTCACGATCTCGCATGGGCAAGCCGTAAAAGTCGTTCAAAACTTCTTTAGAGTTTATTTTTTCATTCATTTGCTTTGTCTCTTCTTGTTTTGAGATTTTTGTTCTTTCCACCAGCGTTTGTCGGCACTATATCTTACTTGCACTTTCCAGTTTGCTGGTGGAGAATACTTGTCTACGATACCTACAAATATTCGTTTCACGTAGTGATAGATCCCTGAGCCACGATATTCGAAGCGGATTAGAGTGTTTTTAGCGGTTTGATATAACTCGCTGGTTTTGCTGTGTTGGCGCAAGGCTTTGAGAAGTGTTGCCTCTTGCGGAGAAAGAAGTAGGGGTAAAGTGTCGTAGGTTGCGCCTTTTGGAGTGGTTATTGTTATTTTTAGCTCTTGGTAGTGATTATAACCCTCGACATTACTGCCTTCTGTTTTCATTAGTGCTTTAAGCTCATCAACGCTGCATTCGTCGTCTGTGTGTGCCGTGAAGATTACGCGGTTTCCGATTCGGCGGGTTTCTGGTAATTCCCAGTCGATTTCTATATCCTTCTTTGCGATGGCTTTGGACAGTTTGGCCACTTTGGCTTTTAGTTTTTTCGCATCTTCAACTGTTGCGCATTCGCCAATTAGAGAGTAGTCGGAAGAGTGGCTGGATGGTCGAAATGAAACCACGACAAAAAGATAAGGTTTCATGTAATTGCCTCCTGTATAATTCAATGTTAAATTGTCAAGTCATCAGCATGGCTACTGAAGGGATAGTGTTGTTTTTTACTGCTTTTAGTATTGCTTTTTTAACGTCGGTTTTCGTTCGCAAAGAAGTATATATCTCGCCGTTGATGAAAAGATACTCCAAGTGCATTTTTTGATTCGTTGGCGGACAGCCTCTTTTTGTTCCCTCTACGATTTGGATTAGTTGAGTTGGCGGGTGAGAGTTGTGTGCCATTGGGTGATATACGAAGCCAAATTTGTAGTTATCCTTTGCAAACTCGAGCACGTACATTTGGTAAATATAGTATTCTTGGAACCGTCTTTCAAACTGAGCGCTGTCCCCGTAGCTTTTTTTCATCCAAAGCTTCAAGTTTTCAGCAAGAGGGTTGACTTGCGACAGTTGAGTTAATTTACAGATTAATCCATTATCTGTAACTATAACGTGGCCTTTGTCGGTTGCGTCGGAAACAATATTGTACAGACAATTCATTTTTTCAATTGCCTCAGCTAAAGAATGAGTTATCACTAGCCGCCAAAAGGCGAAACGCCACTCTGAAGAAAGGTCTTCGTATTTGTCAAGTATTTTGTCAATGCTATTTGGATTTTTTTCAGCCCATGAAACAATGGCCTCGAACTGTTCTGGCGAAGCGTAGCGGTAAACAAACACGTTAGCCAAAAAGAGCATGTGTTTAAAGGGTAGACAAACTTTGTGATCAGACATTTTTTCACCATCCTTTTATTTTTCGGTCGTGTTCTTTTTGATGTTGAAAAAAGTTATATTATGCCCCAAAGATATCCCGCTCTTTAGGGCGGGGAGAAATTGGCTTCTAAACGCTACTCGAGTAAGCACCTTGAAGTCGCCTCTTTTGGCGTTCTGGGTTAGACGTGCTCCAGTCTTTGAACTATGAAGGCTGAACTGGCCGGCGATGTTGCCGCCAACGTAACACAGTCCGTACTGAACATGTCTAACGAGTGTACCCTTCTTGAGCCCCAGCGACAGTGTTCCGCCGTACCTTCTTCTCACTCCGTCCTTGGGTTGCAGCCTGTGCAATTGCCTGCGGTGCCACCTGAGCGGAACGAGGTAGTAGAGGCTTCTGCACGGGTGTTTCGCGCCAGTTTCCGACGCGGCTAGCGCCCACGAATCTACGTAGTGGCTCTCAAACGTTTTAGCGGATTTCCTCCGTAGCTTCTTAAGGTGATGTCGTCGCCTCAGCTTTTTGGTCTCGTAGCCCTGCTTAAGCACGACCGTTAGACCCATTCTCTCAAGTTGGCCGTAGAAGTGCCGTTTTCCCGCTTCCAAAGGCGAGAAACTCGCGTTCCACCGTTTCTGTCCTTTTCTTGTTTTGGCTTTGACATCTTCGACCATCGCAGTTTGAATGGGCAGCATCTTCTGCAGTTGCTCTATGATTCTGAGTTTCGCGTTCCACCTTGCCCTCGTGGAAGGCGGCAGGCCTCGTCCGAGGCGGTTGCGTCTGCAGGCTCTACATCGGGTTTTGCGTCCCCTCCTGCCCCTTCGCATCTGCCTTCTCTGCTTGACCGCTTTTTTGACCCAAGTGACGGTTTCTGACATGGCGTTGAGCACGGCGTCTTTTGTTCCGACGACGCTGACAGCTTCGAATTTGCTGCCAGGGTCCACGCCGACGACCAAAGGCTGGTTGTTCGGCTGCTTAACCGTTTTCAGCCGAATGTAGAACACGCCAAGCTTGTCTCTTCGGGCAACTGCTCTACCCTTCTTCAGAAGTAACCTTGCCCGAACAGGCGTGCAGGGCATCAACGGTTTACCTTTCGCGTCGACTACGGGAACTCTGTTAATTGTTTTACTTGTTTCCATTGGTATTTCCTCCTCCCGGTCTAAGCCGGGGTTAAATTTCCCTTCGCCAATGCGTTTGGGGCTTAGGCCTCTTGCGAGGTCGTGGCATTTAGTGGTTCTGCCGGAGAGGTTTGGATTAGGGAGGCGTCCAAACGTCCTTGTAGCCCCATACGCGTAGTCTTTCGACTTAGGCTAGTCAACTACTTGCGCTTTTCTCACCAGGTCAAG
>Ga0315280_10000253_pt1 | contig 102059 bp, 81 predicted proteins | sample YL17G06_40_MG_FD_203697 | JGI IMG/M metagenome (GOLD analysis project Ga0315280, IMG submission 203697) | Sediment microbial communities from Yellowstone Lake, YNP, Wyoming, USA - YL17G06_40 | ecosystem: Environmental > Aquatic > Freshwater > Lake > Sediment | place: USA: Wyoming | collected...
ACCGCTCCGGTGGCCCGGAGCAAGACCTTCGTGCCGGAAAGAGATCGGCATGATTCCCTTCATGCCCAGGGAGAATCCGCGTGCCCGCAAGACCCAAAACTCACGGCAGTGCCATTCGGGACAGTCACCTATTGTTTTGCTCCTTTCGTGCGTTGGGCGTCTGTCAGGTCCTTTGGCGGCCGGCCCGTCTGCGTCCGCCGGCGAATCCGGGCCACCTCGGCTTCCGTCAGTCTTTGCACCAGTTCTCTACGGCACGCCTCGGCCGTCATCTCCTAGTACTGGCGCGACAGGTCTAGCAGTTCCGAGTCCGTCTTTTCGTTCGCGTGCGCGCCGGCACTGGACCAGGGGTACTGCCAGGCCCGCCGGCACAGCCGCGCCCGCACGGGGTTCCATTCCACGTACTGGATCGCCCGCCATAAATGCCGCCCGTCGAGGGCACAGCCCACGGCAACGCTTCTGGCCAGTCGCGACATACGGCCACTGTACCGCCCCAGGCCAGCCCGGGTCAACCGCTCGGGAATAGTGTCCTGTCCGCGTCACCACAGGCCATTTTATCGGGTTTTGGGTTGACCTTCAGGCCGGGTGTGGATTATACTCATGACTGGTGGCCCATCATGGTCTGGTGAGCAAGTGGTACACGCGGCAAGGGTCGGCGTCTGGTTGTCCGCCATCAACTCGCTGTGTCACCAGGAACCGGCTGCGAACGACTGACGATCACCTTGGCTATCCCGTCAGGAGGGTATGGTGCACTGGAGGGTAGAGTTCAGTCTGGGTGACATGTCCGCACCGAGAGGCCGAGTCGGCCTGCTCGCCAGCAATTCTCTGTTTTTGCATCTTTGAAGGAGGTCGCCGTACGGAGAAAGAAGGTCGCGCAGGCAACGTTCGGCCCGGGTCAAGAAGAGGTACCTCGGGGTGGGCAACCGGACCGGTCCCGCCAAGGGCGGCGCCGGCTGGATCTACATTGATGACATTCGGCTCTTGCGGCCGATGGCCGCCCAGCCCTGAGACAGGAGTGTACCCCCCGCCCCGTCGACCGGGCGGGGTGCGTGGGACATCGTTGAATGACGTGCCGGATCGCCGGGACCTGTTGGCAGTGATGTCTGAGGCCTGATATATGATGAAGTGAACCGTGGTGAAGCAAAACGCCTTTACGCTCATGGAGCTGTTGGTGGTCATCGCCATCATTGCCCTGCCCTACGACGAAGGCGGGGAGGTTCCGTACGGGAGCTATCGCGGACCGGACAACGTGCTGCTCAGCTACGGTCTCAATGGCTGGGCCTACAATGCCTGGGCGGCGGACGAGGCCTTCGAACGCCCGGTCGAGAACTTCTGGCGCGGGCTTCACGTCCAGGGCGTGGGAAACATACCGCTGTTCCTGGATTGCCTGCACGCCGAGGGGCGTCCTCTCGACATTGACGAGCCCCCGGCGTTCGAGGGAGAGATGCTCTCCTTCAATGCCGTTTCGAACATGGTACGCTTTTGCCTGAACCGCCACCATGGCGCCGTGAACTGCCTGTTCATGGATGCGTCCTTGTCAAAGGTGGGACTCAAGCAACTGTGGCAATTGAAATGGCACCGAAGTTTCAACACGAACGGACCCTGGACCAAGGTCGGCGGGGTCGCGACCGAGGACTGGCCCGAGTGGATGAGAGGACTCAAAGACTGACTTTTAGAGGAGGGTTCACGATGTCGCCCAAAATGGCGTTTTCGGTCTCGTTTGTGTTGGCATTGAGTCTCTGTGCGAGTCTCGGCCAGGCGGGTCCCCTGGTGGGATACTGGTCTTTCGACGGCATCCAGGGCACACAGGTTCGGGATCAAAGCGGCACCGGCAACCATGGCACGCTCAATGGCGCTCCGCTGAAGATTGACGGGCCTTTCGGAAAGGCGCTGCAACTCGACGGGGTCAAGGATTATGTCGATTGCGGCAATGGGGCCAGCCTCGATATCCTCACCAAGCTGACCCTCTGCGCCTGGGTCAAGACCACGGATGCCGGCCCGCTGGTCGCCGGACAGGCGGAGCGCCAGAATCACTACATCTCCAAGCACAATAGTTACCAGGTCAAGCACCGCAGCAACCTGCTGATCTTCGCCATCTGGGACAGTGGGTCACCCTACGCCACACGCATCTCGATCGACAAATCCTTCAATGAAGAATGGCACCACATCGTGGGCACGTATGACGGCAAGATACTGAAGACGTACGTGAACGGCAAACTGGAAGGGACGGCCGACCATGCAGGAGACATCGATCACATCAACCTCAATGTGAATATCGGCAAGAACCCCAACCAGAACGATCAGAACTTCAAAGGGTCGATTGATGAGGTCCAGATCTACAACCAGGACCTCTCCGCCGCCCAGGTGCTGGAGGTGTTTGCCGGGGGCGTTGCTTCGTTCGACCGAGCCGCAGAGCCCGATCCCCCGGACGGCGCCAAGGGCGTCGCTCTGCCCATGCTGAAGTGGACCGCCGGCGAAGGGGCGGTGCTGCACGAGATCTACGTCGGCACGGACCCGAACCTGGGGACGGCCGACCTGCGTGCCAAGCAAAACCTGACCATATACTGGCACGCGCCGGGCGTCACTCCCGGCCAGACCTACTATTGGCGGGTCGATGAGATCAAAGCCGACGGTACGAAAGCGGTGGGCAAGGTCTGGAGCTTCACCGCGGCTTCCACCAAAGCGTATAGCCCGAAGCCCCGCGATGGTATGGAATGGCTCAACCCCGCCGGCGTCAAGCTCACCTGGGAGTTCGGCCAGGGAGCGGTCCAGCACGATGTGTACTTTGGCACGAACAAAGCGGCGGTCGAGGCCGGGGAGGCGAGCGTCCTGGCCGCCAAGCAACCGGCCAACAGCTACGATCCCGGCCCGCTCCAGGGCAATACCGCTTACTACTGGCGGGTGGACGAGCATACCGCGACCGGGCAAGTAAACCAGGGCGCCGTCTGGACGTTCAGCACCTACGGCGGCCCCTATGATGGTGTGAAAGCCGAATACTTCGCCAACCCGGACGTGACGGGAGCGCCTGCCGTGGTGCGCACGGAGCCCAAGATCGACTTCACCTGGCCCGAGGGCACCACCCAAGGCGTGAACTCCCCCGCCACCGGCATTCCCGTGAACAACTACTCCGCGCGGTGGTCGGCCGAGCTGCACGTCGCCTTCAGCGGCGAGTATCGCTTCGTCATCAACATCAAGGACAGCGGCCGGCTCTGGCTGGATGACAAGCTTCTGATCGAGCGCTGGCCCAACGACGGCTCGATCCCGGAGTATTCCACCACGGCCATCCAATTGGTGGCGGGCAACGTCTACTCGTTGGTCATGGAGTGGAACAAGTACAATCCCGACGCCTCGGCCCGGCTCGAATGGATCGATCCCTTCGGCGAGCGAGCCATCGTGGGGCCCGGCTATCTGCAATTGCCCCTGAAGGCCAACCGGCCCCGGCCGACCGTCGGGCAGAAAGATGTCACTCCTGCGCCGATCCTCCGGTGGTCCCCGGGCGACAAGGCGGTCAAACATGATGTCTACTTCGGCACGGACGCCCAGGCGGTGGCCGCCGGCGTCACGACGGCCAGTCTCTATCAGGGCCGCCAGGCGCTGGACAAAACCACCTTCGACCCCGGCCCGCTGGATTGGGGCAAGACCTACTATTGGCGGGTCGATGAGGTCAACGAGGCCAGCCCCGACAACCCGTGGACAGGCCAGGTGTGGAGCTTCACCACGGCCGATTTCCTCGTGATCGATGACTTCGAGAGCTACAACGACGATCTCGACGCCAAGACCACGATCTTCGATACGTGGATCGACGGCTTTACCAACGGTCTGAGCGGCTCCACCGTGGGCAATATCACGGCTCCATTCGCCGAGCAGCGAGTTGTGCATACCGGCATGCAATCCATGCCGCTGGACTACAACAACACCCAATCGCCGTACTACTCCGAGGCCGAACGAAGCTGGGACACGTCCCAGAACTGGACCATTCATGGAGTTGACACCCTGACACTCTACGTCTACGGCCAGGTGGCCAACGCCGCGGATAAGCTGTACGTGGCCGTCGAGGATGCGGCGGGTCACACTGGGATCGCCGCGCACCCCGACCCCGCCCTACTGACCACGGCCAAATGGACGCAATGGAGTATCCCCCTGGGCAGTCTGGCCGGCGTGAACGCGGTCAAGATCAAGAAGATGACGATCGGCGTAGGCAGCCGCGCCAATCCAACTCCTGGCGGCGCCGGCCGGGTCTACCTCGACGACATCCGTGTGACCAAGCCTTGAGGATACGTCGCAACGGATCGAAATCGTAAATCACGCGTCAACGAATCAAGTCAACGGGAAAGGAGCTAAGTATGTGCAGAAAGTTAATTTGTTTCACGTTCGTCTGCATGTTGGGGTTCGCCCATGAGGCTCGCGGCGGACTGGTAGGTTGGTGGAAGCTTGACGAGGGCTCCGGCCAGACAGCGGCCGACAGCTCCGGCAACGGCTTGGACGGCACCCTGACCGATGCGGCTTGGACGAATCCCGGCTACGACGGCACCGGCTGGTGCGTCGAGCTCAACCGGGCCGGCTCCGTGAACCTGGGAAACCCCAAGGCGCTGGACTTCGGTACCGGGGATTGGACGGTGACGGCTTGGATCAACACGACCATCACCGGTACGGCGGAAACGGAGCGGGGAACCGTGTACGCCAAGGGCGGAGACAATGGGGGCGGACACCGCTATACCGTGTGCGTCGGGGAGATCTCGAGCGGTTGCGTGACGCTCACGTGCGACGATGATGTCACCAAAGTCCAGGCGACCGGCAGTACCCTGGTGAACAACGGGGAGTGGCATCTGGTCACGGGCCAGAGACAAGGCACCACAATCCGCGTCGCCGCCGACGGCGTCTTCGATGGACAGAATACCGTGGCGGCCACGTACAACCTCAAGGGGACAGCGCAGCACAATGCCTACCTCGGGGCGATTACGAACCACACGGACAGCTCCTTGTTCAAGAAGTACAAGGGCCTGATCGACGACGTGCGGGTGTACGACCACGCGCTATCCGCCGCCGAGCTCAAGGCCTTGATTCCTCCCAAGGTCAAGGCCCGCAACCCGAACCCGAGCGATGGCAACACGGCGGTGACCGCCCCGCTGCTTCAGTGGAAGGCGGGCGACACCGCCGTGCTCCACGACGTCTACCTGGGCACGGATCCGAACCTGGGCTCCAAGGACCTGGTGCAGCCGCGTACGCCGATAGCGATGTATTTTCATGTGGCGGGATTGACGCCGGGGACAACCTATTACTGGCGTGTCGATGAGATCGAGGCGGACATGACCACCATTCACATCGGCAATATCTGGAGCTTCACGGTGCAGCCGGTTACGGCCTACCTCCCCACGCCGGCCAATGCGGCCCAGGACGCCACCGCGGATCCTAACCTGACGCTGACCTGGGCCGCGGGCCAGAATGCCCTCGAGCATCACGTGTACTTCGGGGACAACCTCGAGGCGGTGCAGCAAGGTGCCGCCGGCACGGACAAGGGCCAGCTCAAGACCGCGACGTTTACGCCGGGAGCGCTGGAACCGCTGACGACCTATTACTGGCGCGTCGATGAGATCGCCATCGGCGGCGACGTGCACACAGGTCGGGTATGGACCTTCACCACGTTCCTGGCCGTCGACGATTTCGAGGGCTACACGGACGATCTGACCGCCAAGACCACCCTGTTCGACACGTGGATCGATGGCTGGACCAACGGCACAGGATCAGTCGTCGGCAACCTGACCGCGCCGTTCGCCGAGCGGACGATCGTCCACAGCGGCAAGCAGGCCATGCCGGTGGACTACAACAATGTCAAATCGCCGTTCTACAGCGAGGCCGAGCAGGAATTCGCCCCCGTCCGGAACTGGACGGCTCAGGACGCGGACGCCCTGGTTCTGTACGTCCGGGGCAACACCGCTAATACGATCGCGCCGTTGTACGTCGCCGTCACAGATAGCGCCACGCATGTCGCGACTACGATCTATGCGGACTCCACCGTGGTAAAGACGACCAAGTGGATCGAGTGGCGCATTCCGTTTGCCGACCTCAGCGCCGCCGGCGTGAACCTCGCCAAGGTCAAGAAGATCACGATTGGCGTGGGCGACCGGGCGAACCCGACGGCGGGCGGCACGGGACGGATCTACGTGGACGATATTCGACTGATAAAATCCTAATCGGGCGGCCGGTTTGAGCCGATTTATAGTAGTTTCCCCGCCTCGCGTGTCGAAAACACGGAGTGGCAAGGAGACCAGGAGCATCCGAAGCGTATAACCGAAAAGGCAGGCGAGCCCTGTACCGCGTGCCACCGAATTTCATGTAGGAGGACTGAGCATGTACAAGAGACTGGCGTGTGTGGGGATTCTATGTGTTTTGGGACTGACCCAGGCGGCTTGTGCCGACCTCGTGGGTTACTGGAAGCTCGACGAAGGGACGGGAACCGTCGTCAAAGACTCCAGCGGCAACGGGATCGACGGCAATTTTGTAGGCAGTCCCAAGTGGGCCGAGGGCATGAATGGCACCGGCGGACTGGAGCTCGACGGCACCTGCTGGGTGGACTTCGGCAATCCCCCCAAGACGCTGTTCACCGGCACCATGCCGATGAGCGCCGCCTTGTGGATTTACCCAACCAACCTGGGCGCCACCCTGGCGGGCACGGGGGCAGATCGAGCCTTTCTCTCCCGGAACCTGGACTGGGCGTTCAAGGCGAGTGGCCCGTACGCGCGCTTCACGACGCCCGGCGTTCTGGACTACAACGCCCAGAAGACAGTCTTGAAAGTCGGTGAGTGGCAGCACGTTGCCGTCACATTCACGCCAGGCGCGGGCGTGCCGGGCGTGGCCGTCTTCTACCTGGATGGCGTCGAGACCGATCGCATCAACTCCGCGGCCACGAACGGGGGCTACAATACCGCCGCCGCCACGGCCGGCCCCAGCGTCAACGGCGGACCCGTTCTCCTCGGGAACAACCAGTGGACCAGCACTCAGTTCTACTTTGGCCGGTACGACGATGTCCGGCTCTACAACCACGTCCTGACGGCGGCCGAGGTCAAACAGATCGCGTTCCGGGCGAAGGCCTACAAGCCGAATCCGGCCAATAACGCGACCGCCGTCTCCCAGCCGCTGTTTCAGTGGCAGTCGGGGAGTTCCGCCGTGTTCCACAACGTCTACGTCGGCAAGACCGCCGACTTGACGCCGGCCGATTTGGTCGGACCGAATCTCCCCTTCGGCATGTATTACTACACAGCCGGTCTGGAGCCGGGGGCCACCTACTATTGGCGCGTCGATGAAGTGGAGGTGGGCGGCACCGTGTATACGGGCGATGTGTGGTCCTTCACCGTGACCCCTGCGGCCGCCTGGGCCCAGAAGCCGGCGGATGGCGCCACCTTCCTGCCGGCGGCGACCAAGCTGGAGTGGTCGGCCGGCCTGAATGCCGCCACGTACGACATCTATCTGGGCACGGATCGCGCGGCCGTGGAGGCAGGCACCCCGGAGACCAAGAAGGTAGAGCAACAGCCGGCGGCCTCCTACACCGCCAGCGGCCTGGAACAAGGCCAAACCTACTACTGGCGGGTTGACGAGACGCTCATTAACGGCAGCAAAGTGCCGGGAGCAGTCTGGTCCTTCACCGTCCGTCCCGTCATGGCGAAAGCCGATCCGAGCCTGCTCGCGTGGTGGAAACTGGACGAGGCAAAGTCCTCTTTCGCGGCTGACTATTCCGGCAATGATTACTACGGCACGCTCACGGGCAGCCCGCAATGGGCGGATGGCTATCTGGACAGCGCCCTGACGTTCAACGGCGCCACGGACTACGTGGACTTCGGTACCCCTGCGGCTCTCTACCAGCCAAAGACCTATACTTACTGTGCCTGGTTCAAAGTGGCCAAGGACATCGCCGGCAACAGCGGCGCCCAGTATCTGCTGTGCCTCGGCTCGCGCAGCGACTTGGTCCTCGGCGTCGAGGATGCCGTGGGTGTCAATGGCGACCTCTCGCTGCACTACTACGACACGGCCCCTGGCTTCCACGCCGTCAGCGTGGGCCAGACCGCCTGGCGCGCCGGCGAATGGCACATGGTGGCTGCCACGAAAGATGCCACCGGGCACAAGATCTACCTGGATGGAGTGCTCCGGAACTCCGATACCAACACCCGGGACGACAACTACGCCACGACCCGGATGATCTCCATCGGCGCCCGCGGCTGGACAAATCCCAAGATCGCCTTCTTCAACGGGACGATCGACGACGTCCGCATTTACAGCCGGGCCCTAAGCGCGGACGAGATCAAGCAGACGATGCGCGGCGACGCCCTGATTGCCTGGAATCCGCAGCCCCAGTCGGCCGCCACACTGGACATCCGCGACGCGACGAGCCTGACGTGGTCCGCTGGCGATACGGCAGCCAAGCACGATGTCTACTTCGGCCAGGATAGAGACGCCGTCAAGGCCGCCGACACCACCTCGCCGCTGTATCAGGGCCGGCAGGCCGGCACGAGCTTCTCGCTGGCCGGACTGGTCGAGTTCGGCGGCGGCTCCTACTACTGGCGTGTCGATGAGGTCGAGGCCGACGGCACCACTGTCCACAAGGGCGTCGTCTGGTCGTTCACCGTCCCCGCCTACCTCGTGGTGGAGGAATTCGAGACCTACACGGACACCGACGGCGAGCGCATCTATCAGACCTGGATCGACGGCTGGACCAACGGCACCGGCTCGGTGGTCGGCAATCTCCAGGCCCCGTTTGCGGAGCAAACAATCGTCCACGGCGGCCGGCAGTCGATGCCCATGGACTACAACAACGTCAAATCGCCTAACTACAGTGAAGCCGAGTTGGATTTTGCGCCGCTGCAAGATTGGACGGTCGGCGATGTGAACACCCTGAGCCTCTGGTTCCGCGGCCGGCCGGTGACCCCGGCGGTCGTCGAGACGGTTCCCGGCCAGTACAAGATCGGCGCTTGCTCGAATGACATTTGGGGCACGGCCGACAGCTTCAATTTCTACTACAAGACCCTCACCGGCGACGGCTCCATTTCCGCCAAGGTGATTGCGGTGACCAACACGACCTCCGTTTGGGCGAAGGCCGGCGTGATGATCCGCGAGAGCCTGGATCCCGCCTCCGCCTACGGGTCCATGTTCCCCACGCCGGACGGCCGGCGGGCCTTCCAGGATCGGCCGACCGCCGGTGGCAACGCCTTCTCGGCCCATAGCGCCACCGGCGTGGTAAAGCTGCCGTTTTGGGTCAAGGTCGAACGCAAGGGCAGCACGGTCACCGCCTACTATTCGACAGACGGCAAGACCTGGACCCGCCAGCCGGACACCGAGAACACCGGCACGGACAAGTCGCTCAACCCGCAAGTGATCGCGATGGGTTCGACCATCTGCATCGGCTTGGCCGTGGCCAGCAACAACTTCGGCGCCGCCACCTGCTTTGGTGAGTTCTCCGAGGTGACAACCACAGGCTCGGTCTCGGGCCAGTGGCAACTCGTCAAGGTGGGGACCAGCTACAGCAACGATCCGGACAAGTTCTACGTGGCGGTCGAGGACAGCGCCGGCAAGAGCGTCCTCGTGACCCATCCGGACCCGGCGGCGGTCGGGGTCACCACCTGGACCCAGTGGAAGGTCCCACTCAGCGATCTGACCGGCGTGAACCTCGCCAAGGTCAAGAAGCTGTACCTGGGTGTCGGCGACAAGAAGACGCCGGCTGCGGGCGCGACCGGCCGCATGTACTTCGATGACATCCGCGTAACCAAGTAGTAGCCGACGCGGCGGCTGGGTTCGTAGTGACGCCGTGAGGCGTTATCTCCGTTGAGGGTGTCTCACCCGCGAGAAGCTACGAGCCGGGTGGTCCCCGATAAGTACGCGGGCGCCGCCATGATGAAGTAGGAACCCGAGGCCCGCGCCAATCCGGCGCGGGCCTCGGCATTTTCAGGGTGTGGAGAACAGAGACCGTACCTCGGGACCAGTCGCGACCGGCACTCAACCGCCTGTCGTCATCATGTGTCTGACGGCCCCTACAGGCCGAAGGCTTTCTGCATCTGCTCGCGCACTTGGGTCAGGCGTTTGACATCGCCGCCCTTGACCTCGGCGGTGGCCCAGCCAGCGAAGCCGATCTCGTCGAGCGCCTTGCGCACGTCGGCCCACGGGATATCGTCGTTTTCGCTCGTGATGTCGCCCCCTTTATTCCGGGCCCGACTGGAACCTTTGATATCCAGCTTGACGCAGCGCCGGCCGAAGGCCCGGATCCAGTCGCCCGGCTGGCCGTACCGCCAGTGGTTGCCTATGTCGTAGTACATCCCGACCCAGGGGCTGTTGAAGCTATCCACGAACTTGATAAACCGCTCAGGGGTCTGCTCGGGGGGCTTATCGTAGTCGTACATCATCCGGTTGCCCACGTTCTCGACCAGGATCATCTGTCCGAGAGACGCCGCCACCGGGATGAGCTTCTTGATCTCCTGGCGGCATCGTTCCTCGATTGTCTCCGCCGGCCCGTCCGTGCCTTGACCGACCACGATGAGGACGCCGCTGCCGCCGGCCGCGTGGGAGACGCGCAAGCAGTGCTCGATGTTGGCCCGGCCGCGCTCACGGTCCTCTTCTTTCTCGCTCGTGAGCCGCTGCTGCCAATGGGCGTGGTTGATCGCGTTGTGCACGAAGACCCCGGACTCGCGTACCGCGTCCCGGGCCTGCTCGAGTGTGTATTCCCCGGCCTGGTCGAAATCCACGCCGTCGAACCCGGCCTCGCCCGCCATCCGCAGACGCTCTGCGGCGGAAAGCTGCTTGCCGCCAAGATCCTTCGGGATCATGCTCAGCTTGCAGGCCAGCAGCAGACGCTTGCCCTGCGGCGGACTGACAACGCGCGGGGTATTGACGCCGGCCGCGTGCAGGGCGCCCGTCCCGCTGACCATGGCGGCCACCGAACCGGCGCCTACGGCCAGAAAGTGACGCCGATCCAGAGACAGACTCCGTTGGTTGGCAGATTGACTCGACATGAGCAGTCCTCCCTTCTAATACGTTTTGCTCTCCTGCAACCCACCCGCGCTCCGAACGGCCCCAGTATACCCCTGCAGCAAGAGAACCTCAAGCGTGGGGGAGACCGGAGCAGGGCAATTGCATGTGAGCCTCGATGGTCCATGAGGGAGCGGTGCGTGGTACGCACCCTACGAAGGATGCATGGCCCCCAACCCGTAGGGTGCGTACCACGCACCATCTTTGGGTGGTGGCAAGGCTCCATAGACGCACATGCGACAGCCCTGGAGACCGGAGATAGCGCTCCGACCACGGTGACCTGGTGGGCAGGATTGCAGGGTGTGTGAATCGGCCATGCTGGCGCAGCCAATTGGTAGGGTGGGTTCTCAACCCACGCGTACCCTTGACAATGCCACCCGAACGGTGCATTGAATAGCTCAAGGCCAATGAATGTGCCTGAGCTTGAAAGGAAGGGAAGAATGGAGCCAACGATCCCATGCGGAAAGCACCTGGCCCGCAACGCAAATATCTCCGGGTCGCAGTTTCACAACGTCAATCTGGCCGAGGCCGAGTTCGATAATGTGAATCTGAGCAGGGCGCGATTTCACAATACCAACCTCAGCGACATCCAGGTCTCAGCCGCCCAGATCGGCGGCGCGACCTTCAAGCACATCGGCCCGCCTCCCGACCCGAGCGGCAAACAAGCCCGTCAGAGGGCCGTCACCTTCGAGGAAATGATGCTTTGTGACAGCACCTTCCGCCAGGTGGACCTTTCCGGCATGACGCTGATCGACTGCAACCTGGAAGGGATGACCATTGACGGCATCCCCGTCCAGCACCTTCTGGCCGCCTACCGCAAGCAAGTGCGTTGAGACGTGAGCCGCGACACACTGTCTTCAGAAGAAGCCTATTGACGTTCGCGGCCGGAGCGGCACAATGTGGGGATGATGGCGCCGGGGCTACGGGTGAGCCGGGCCGGCCTTGCGATGCCGAATTGACGGCGACGGGAGTCGCCGAGTTGTCGTTAGTATGGAGGTGCGGGAATGGCTGAACGGGTGACCTACCACGTCGTGCCGGGCGAGCACGGCAAGTGGAACGTCGAGCAGGAGAATACCGGCCAAGTGGTCAGCAGCCACCGGACGCGGATCGAGGCGATCCTGCAGGGCCGGGACCTGGCACAGGGCCACGAGTACAGCCTGCTCGTCGTACACGACCGCGAAGGCCACGTCGAGAAGCAGTACAACTACGGCCGGCTGCCCCGCAAGAGCCCGGAGGCCCAGCCCGACGACCCCTCCGAAGTCAAACCCTGAGAGATTTACGACTTACTATTTACGATTTACTATTTGGCTTCGCGACGGGCGAGATGCCCACATAACGTCGTGAAAGCGTGCTGGTGAAGAACGAATCTGAGAGGGGATCCCCATGAAGCGATTGATGCTGTTGGTGATCGAGACGGCAGCCGTTGGACTGCTTGTGCTGGGTGGTCCTGCCCAGGGCGGCAACGTCAAGTGGAAGCATCTGTCGAGCGTCAATGGCGATCTGCCGGTCCCGAACTCGGGCAAGGAGCAGACGGCAAGTCTCGTCTGTGACATCGACAAGGACGGCATCAACGACTTCGCCATCGCGGAGCGAACGCAGGCGCCGGCCCTGGTGTGGTACCGCCGGAGCGCCTCCGGTTGGACCCGGTACATCGTCGAGGCCGGTCCCTTGCACATCGAAGCGGGCTCCGATGCTCTCGATATCGACGCGGACGGCGATCTGGACATCATCTTTGCGGGCGACTACATGAGCAATCAGGTCTGGTGGTGGGAGAATCCGTACCCCAGCTTCGATCCGCAGAAACCCTGGAAACGGCACACGATCAAGGATTTCGGCGGCAAGAAGCACCACGATCTGATGCTGGGCGACTTCAACGGCGATGGCAAGCAGGAGTTGGTGTTCTGGAACCAGGGCAGCCGCAAGCTCTACCTCGCCGAGATTCCGGAGAATCCCCGGCAGGCGGAGGCCTGGAAGTGCGCGGAGATCTATTCGTATTCCGGCGACAGCGAAATGCTCCAGCGGCAGACGCGGCCGTATCCGAGCTTCAAGGGTGTCAACGAGCATGAAGGACTGGCCAAGGCCGACATCGACGGCGACGGCAAGCTCGACATCATCGGCGGCGGCCGCTGGTTCAAGCACGTTAGCAGCACGACTTTCGTCCCCAACGTTATCGACGCGGGTTATCAGTTCTCGCGGGCGGCAGCCGGTCAGTTGATCGAGGGCGGCCGGCCGGAGGTCGTCCTCGTCGTTGGCGACGGCTGGGCCCCGCTGATGATGTACGAATGGCAGAAAGGAACGTGGGTCCCGACGAAGCTGATTCATGAAGTGGACTGCGGCCACTCGCTGGCCCTCCTGGACTTCAATAAGGATGGCCACCTGGATATCTGGGTCGCCGAGATGCGACTCAATGACGGTAATCCCAAGGCCAAGAACATGCTCCTGCTCGGGGACGGCAAGGGCCATTTTCAAACGCAGATCATTTCCGAAGGCATCGAGAACCACGAATCGAAGATCGCCGACCTGGATGGCGATGGCGACTACGACATCCTCGACAAACCCTACGGCTGGCAGACGCCGCGGCTCGATATCTGGCTCAACGAAGGCCCGCCGTAGAAGCTTGCGCCCAGAGCATTGTCCCTCCGGCGAGAGCTGGACTCAGGACATCGGGCAAGTGCCGCCGGGGCAGGCGCCGCCACACGCGGGATTTTCAAAGCAGGAGTCGCACGCCGGCGCGGCCGCGGCCTTTCCCACCGCGAAGCCGGAGAGGAGCTTCTTCAAATCGGAGCCGCCGCACTTCTCGCAGACGAGCGTCTCGGCTTTGCGGCTCTTCTGTAACACCTCCATCACGTGTCCGCACTTGGCGCACTTGAACTCGAATATCGGCATATCCATCTTTCCTTTGTGAAACCGACCCGACGCGGGACTCGTCGTGCCCCGGCGTATCGTGTACTACTCCGCGATTCGCTCCCCGGTTCGCCGGGGCGCCGCGTCTACACCTGGACGACCATCATAGAGCGCCACGGGCAACTCTGGCAAGGAAGACCGCGAACTCCCCGCGAACGGGAACACGGATGGCGCCGCTGCGGCGTACTGCCGTCGCCACCGGCTTGCCGAACGGGTCCTTGGGGTCGAGCAGCTCAATCGTAGCGCCGTCTTCGGCGAAGCTGCCGGCGTCCACGTCCACCGCCTCGGCTTTGGCCCAGTTGTAGAGGACCAGATGGGCGCGGCTCGGATCGTACTTGTTCGGCAGCAGGACCGCTTTCGCCGGCACGGGACGGACATCGTTCTTGGCGAGGATGAGATTGTTCTCCTGGACCGCATTACGGTAGCGGTCAATCTCCAGCCGGCCGTTGACGATGACATTGTCGCGAATGTCGCAATCCTCGTTGTCGGGCGCGCCGTAGCCGATCCTCATATCGATGTCGTAGAGGAAGTTGCGGTGGACGCGGATGCCGCGGCTGGGCCGACCGCCGCCGATCAGGAACGGACCCGGGGCAAAGCAGATGTTCTCCGTCGCGAGGTAGTTGTTCACGTAGGCCCGCGCGGAGCCGTAGGCGTGCATCGTGTAGCTGCCCCCGAAGCGGCAGGTCATGATGCAGTTGGAGATGGTCTTCACTCCCTCGTCGTTCTGGGTGTAGATGCAATGTCCGTGGCCGCGATCGACGGCGAGCCAGCCGTTGTCATAGATCAAGCAGCCGTAGATCTCGCAGTTGGTCTCGCCCGTCCAACAACTGATGCCCTGGTTGCAGTTGTGGATGACGAGGTTGATGTACTTGCAGTCCTTGCCGCCGTGCAGGTGCAAGCCACCCCACGGCCGCTTGAGGTCCGAGGGGCTGGAGCCACCGCTGACGGGCTTCTCCGGCAGAGGCTCCGAGACAAGGATCTCCAGGTCTCGTATCCAGACGTGCGTCGAGGGGCCCTGGACCGCCAACCCCCCGTCAATCCGAGCCCGCTGACCGGCGGCCGGCTGCACGTAGATGGGCTTCTCCGCCGAACCCGCCAGCCGAACCTCGAACAGTTCGTTGGGTCGCCGCCGGTAGGTACCTTCCAGAAGATAGATCGTGTCCCCCGGCTGAACCTCCTTGCGGCCGTTGAGGGCCGAAGCGATGTCCCAGGGCGACTCCTTCGTCCCCGGATTTGCGGCCGTACCATTCGGCCCAACGTGCCAATCTGCTCCATACGTCACCAAACTCCCGAACAGCAGACACGCCCAAGTAACAGGTTTACACACGTTCATCGAACTCACCTCCAGAGATTGTCTTGTCCGCCCACGACCAGATTGGCAGTTGCCACCCGCCTCTGTCACTTGCGTCATTGAGCCTCAGGTACCCCATGTAAATGTCCGGGTGGCAGCCTCAAGCACAGCTTGGGGATGGCTTCCTTTCTTGGCACGAACCATCCCCCGGGCCTTCGGCCTTGAGGCTGCCACCCGGAGCCAGATGATCTGAATCGCTGCGAGTTAATAGCCTACTCTCAAGGGTTCCGGACGTTCCCAACGAGTCTGTCCGTGCCACCCAGTTTTGTCGTAATCTCGTCCTGCACGCCAGATGGCCCTGCCACCGGTTTTCTCTTGCTGGCGCCGCCGCGGCGGGTTACCATTCTTCCGAATGCGGCTGAGCAACCATACTGGCCATAGAGTACCGCCGCGTGAGGCAAATGGCTATGGTCCGTAGCGTGGGCGGTGCCCACCAGTTGTCCGAGTCTCAATAGGAGGACACATCATGTCACCCGTCCGGCACAGTATCCAATCCGCACTGGTTGTCATCGTGATGAGCCTGGTGGTACCGGTGATCTTCGCGCAGGAGGCCAACTACGATGAGTCGAAGGTGGGCCAGTACACGTTGCCCGATCCGCTCATCTGCTCCGACGGCACGGCGGTCAAGGACGCCCAAACGTGGCGGGAGAAACGCCGGCCCGAGATTCTCAAACTCTTTGAGGAGTACGTCTACGGCAAGGCCCCGGGCAAGCCGCAGTCCATGACCTTCATGACCACCTCCGTCAACAAGGAGGCCTTGAGCGGCCTGGCGACGCGTAAGGAAGTAACGGTCTACTTCACCGGCCGCCAGCAGGACCCGAACATGAACATCCTGATCTACCTGCCGAACAAGGCGACCAAGCCCGTGCCGCTGTTCGTCGGCCTGAACTTCGGCGGCAACCAGTCGATCCACTCCGACCCCGGTATCACCATCAGCAAGAGCTGGATGCGCGGGAGTAAGGGGCAGAGCAATCACGCGACGGAGAAGTCGAGAGGCACCGCCGCCAGCGCCTGGCCGGTCGAGCGCATCCTGGAGCGAGGCTACGGCCTGGCCACGATCTACTACGGCGACATTGACCCCGACTTCGACGACGGCTTCAAGAACGGCGTCCATCCGCTCTTCTACAAAAATGGCCAGACCCGGCCCGCCCCCAATGAGTGGGGCTCCATCGGAGCCTGGGCCTGGGGCCTCAGCCGGGCGCTGGACTACTTCCAGACGGATTCCGACATCGACGCCAGGAAGGTGGCGGTGATGGGCCACTCCCGGCTGGGCAAGACCGCCCTGTGGGCCGGAGCGACGGACGAGCGGTTCGCCCTCGTGATCTCCAATGACTCCGGCGAGGGTGGGGCCGCCCTCGCCCGCCGGAACTTCGGCGAAACTGTGGCGATCATCAACAAATCGTTCCCGCACTGGTTCTGCGACAACTTCAAGAAGTACAGTGGCAAAGCGAACGACTTGCCGGTCGATCAGCACATGCTGATTGCCCTGATGGCGCCGCGGCCGGTCTACGTTGCCAGTGCCGAGCAGGACCGCTGGGCCGACCCACGCGGCGAGTTCCTTTCCGCCAAGCACGCCGGACCGGTCTACAAGCTGCTCGGCAAGGACCCCCTGCCGGTCGATGACATGCCGCCGGTCAGCCAGCCGGCGATGGGCACCATCGCCTACCACATCCGTCCCGGCGAGCACGACGTCACCAACTACGACTGGGACCGCTACATGGACTTCGCGGATAAGCACTTCAAAAAGTGACGCCAAACCGCCCAGCGGGAGGGAGAAGCGATGCGGACAAGAACACTTCGATGGCTGATCTCGGGGACGGGTGTCCTGTTGCTTGCGAGTTGTCGGCCCGACCAGCCTGTGGCTACGAGCGTCAGTCCGGTGCCGCCGGCACAACCATTCGTCTTCTATGATGAGGTGGGCGACCCATCTAAAAGCACACGAGTACTCTCAGAGGGCGAGCTTCGGGATATCATCAATTGGGTCGCAGCGCGGACCAGTCATCCGGTCTGGCTGATCCGAGTAAGACCATCCACCATCACGGAAACGCGGTATACGGTGATTGCCTATCTTGTACCAGACGAGGCCACATCGAGAATTCGCGTGGGACAAGCCTACGATGTCCCGCCATCGAAAGCGACAGCGACAGTCGGACCGCCGTGGAGATACGCGCAAGTGTCGATGCCGAATCACGGCTTCACTGAACAACTTACAAGACCTTCGGCACCCGAGTTGCCGTTCGAGTGGCCCAAGGTCGAAGGTCCAGATGCTGAGGGGACTCTTCCATCGTCCCAAGAGGAGGTGGTGAGAATCTCGGATTTTCTGCGTCATTGGGCGAGGAACCCACCGATCGTAAGCTTACTACATCTCGATCGCGACGTGATTAGCGATACCTTGAAACTACCAATCCTCCGGATAAACGATATGGGCAAGGAAATCGGCGTCACGTTCGGATATATGCACGAGCCTCTCTGGGGCCACGGCGTGGGTGTACTGATCAAACGTACAAGGAGCGGATACAAAGTTTCGGATTGGCATTTCTGGATGTCCTGAGCCTTGACGCACGAGTTTGTAGGGTGGGTCCTTAACCCACGCGTCTGATCGATAGAAGCGAACCTCACGCGTGGGTTGAGAACCCACCCTACGTGCTTGATCTTCGAAAGGGTGGTTATGAGGCACACATTATCAGTTCGCAGACTATGGCTGGCGGCGGCGCTCGTTCTTGGGGGCATCTCTCTGACGCAGGCGGCGCCCGGCGAGATGCAACAGACGAGCCAGAAGTACGCGCCGCTGCTCCAGAAGATCCTGACGGAGAACATCGTGCCGTTCTGGTATGACAAGAGTCTGGACCGCACCAATGGCGGGTACACGATCAGCTTCGACATCGAGGGTAAGCTTCGGGAACCGGTGACGAAGATGATCGTGACGCAGGCCCGGCAGGTGTGGCTCTTCTCCCGGCTGGCCCGGGCGGGCTACGAGCCCAAGAAGAACCTGGAGGCCGCCGAGGTGGGCTACCGCTTCCTCATCGACAAGATGTGGGACCACAAAGACGGCGGCTTCTACTGGGAGGTGGACGCTACTGGCAACCAGAAGCTCAAGCCCAATAAGCATCTCTACGGCCAGTCCTTTGCGCTGTACGCGATGTCCGAGTACGCCCTGGCCAGCGGCCGCAAGGATGTCCTGACCTTCACCACGAAGTTCTTCAACCTGCTCGAAGCCAAGGCCCACGATGCGACCTATGGCGGGTACAACGAGTCTTTCGCACCGGATTGGACTCCCCTGCCCGCCAACGAGCAATCGTATATGGGAGCCCCCTGCGATCTGAAGCTGATGAATACACACCTGCATCTGCTCGAAGCCGTTACGACCTTTTACCGAGCGAGCAAGACGCCGTTGGCAAGAGCACGGCTGCTGGAACTCATCAATATCGAGAGCAACGCCGTCGTGCGCAAGAACCTCGGCGCCTGCACGGACAAGTACGACCGCAACTGGACGGTGCGGCTGGACAACAACTACGCCCGCGTCTCCTACGGCCACGACATCGAGAATATCTGGCTGCTGATCGACGCGTGCGACGCGGCCGGCGTGGCGAACGGCCCGTTCCTCGATCTGTACAAGACCCTGTTCGAGTACTCGCTGAAGTACGGCTACGACGAGGCCAACGGCGGCTTCTACTACACCGGGCCGTTCAACGGCCCCGCCGACGACCGCAGCAAATCCTGGTGGGTCCAAGCCGAGACCGTCGTCAGCGCGCTACGCATGTACGAGTACACGAAGGACCCGAAGTACCTGGCGGTCTTCGAGAAGACGTTTGACTTCATCAACACCAAGATGGTGGACTGGAAGAACGGCGAGTGGTATGAGACCATTTCGGCCCAGGGGCAGCCGCAGGGCAGCAAAGGCAGCGTCTGGAAAGCCGGCTACCACAACGGCCGCTCGATGATCGAATGTATCGAAATCCTTAAAAGATGGGCGAAATGATAAGCGGTACGATGGCAACGAAAGGAGCCGAATGATGTCTGACGTGAAGGAGCGTATTCTCAAGATCTTGCAGCAGCCGCAACTGGCCGGCTTGGCCACGATCACCCCGGACGGCAAGCCCTGGGTCCGCTACGTCATGATGGTGGCCTCGGAGGATATGACGATCCGCTGCGCCACGTTCGCCGGCGCCCGCAAGGTCAAACAGATCAAGAAGAATCCCGAGGTGCACCTGACCTGCGGCGTCCCGGACCTGCAGCACATGGCCCCCTACCTCCAGATCCAGGGCCGGGCGACCCTCAACACGAGCAAGGAGGCGCGTCACGGCTTCTGGAGAGGCACGCTGTCGGCTATTTTCAGCGGCCCGGACGATCCCAACTACGCTGTCCTCGAAATCAAGCCCTACTACATTGAGTACGTGTCGCCGGGTGTTCACGAGCCAGAGGTCTGGAAAGCCCAGTAACGCGAGAGAAGGAAGGGATAGTCTCATGGTGTACGGAGCAGAAACAGGCGCCGTCGGGGCGGAGAACGCCATCGCCGAGGCGATCAAGGCTTCCGGCGCGATTGTCAGGGTCGAGCCCGGCGACTTCGAAGCGGTCCTTGAGAAGACCGAAGCCCCGCTGGTCGTCACCGCCCAAGGCGGCGTGTTCAAAACGAACTACCACTACCTGACGGCCTACAAAGGTCTGATCTTCTACACCAAGACCCCCATGCCCCTGGCCCTGCCGCCGAAAACCGAGACGATCAACGCCAAGAAGATCTGGGTGCCGAGTTGAGAAACTCGCGCTGGGACAAATGTGACGATGAACGCACACGATTACGGAACAAGTCCCGGTGGGTGCCATGTCTACGCTCGCGTAGACATGTCCCGTCCGATGGGCACAACATGCGTACGCAAACGTAGGCAGGGCAGCCAGGCACATGGATCAGTCGCGCTGGCGTGGCCGGTCCGTAGGGTGGGTTCTCAACCCACGCGTACCACCGATCGACGCGCATTTGACGCGTGGGTTGAGAACCCACCCTACATACTCGACGCAGCCGCCGCACGATAGCCAACCCCCGATATATAGGGTAGCCGGCGTACTACTCGATCCGCTTGCGGTACAGCCGCGTTTGCAGGGTGTTCTGCCAGGCGGTCCAGTTGGACTCGCTCAGTTCCTCATTGATCGCCGAGGTCACCTGGTTCATCTTGGCATCGAGGTCGTCGATGTAGTACACCATGAAGGCCTCGGCGGTCGCCGGCAGCTTCGGCGAGCCGAATTCGTACGCCCCGTGGTGCGAGAGGATGATATGACTGAGTGCATCCAGGACCTCCGGGCTGATCGCGGCGCCGCCGGCGCGCAGGGCGTCAGCCTTGCGGTGGATCATCAGGAGGCTCTTGCTGATGTGCCCGATCAATTGGCCGGAGTCCGTGTACGAGAAGGCCATGTCGTAGGCCAATTCTTCCGTTTTGCCCATGTCGTGCAGGAAGATACCGGCCAAGACCAGGTCCGCCTGCACCTGCGGGTACAGCGGCAGGATGGTCTTGGCGACGAGCAGCATGCCGTGCGTGTGCTCCAGAAGACCGCCAATACAGTCGTGGTGCATCTTCATGCCGCCCGGGGCGGTGCAGAAGCTCTTCATCAAAGGCTCATCCGCCAGGAACGCGGCGGTCAGAGCCGCCAGTTGCGGATGCCGGATGCGGCCGACGATCTCCTTCACCTCCTTGAACATCTGGCCGCAGTCTTTCGTCGTGCGCGCCAGATAGTCCTCCACGTTGACCTTGCTCGGGTCAATCGCGGCGATGTTGTTGACGACGAGCTGCAGGTTGTTCTGGTAGAGTTCGCTGCGGCCCTGGACGTGCACGAATCCGGGCTTCGGCAGGGACTTGTAGACCACCTCCGACGCCTGCCACATCCGCCCGTTCAACTGGCCCGTGCGGTCGCACAGGAACATCGCGATATACAGGTCCCCGCGCGTGGTGCTGCGGAGAACCGGCTCGCGCACGACATAGACCGAATTGATCGTCTCTCCCGGCCCGATCTGATTGATGAACTTATGTGCTGGTGGTTGTGCCATCCTGGACCCCCGTACTCAGTTAGACCTCTTGAAAAACGTCGCCATCATAGTGGCCCACCCCGGCACTGGCAAGGAAAGATTCTGGAAAAGATCTGCGGCGGGTGTGGCTCCGCTTTCCGGTGGCCCCCTCTGCGGTTGTCCTCCTCGGCATGCCTTGTATCGGGTGCCATGTCGACGCTCACGTAGACATGTTTCATCCGATGGGCACACCATGCCTACGCCAGCGTAGGCATGGCACCCACGGCCCGGGGCCCTTTCCGCCTACTCACCGCCTCCTTCAGCAACTCCACCTTCTCGGGCTCAATCGGCCGGTCGGCATACGCACGGATGCTCCTGCGGAGCCTGAGCAACTCAATCATACGTTCGCTTGACCTCCTCCGCTGGCGTTACGGCCGCTGGCCCGGGACCGGCACAACATTCTCCTTCGGGATCTCCACCGTACCCTGGTCGAAGTCTTCCGCTGTCGGCTTGAGCGTCAGGTGGTATAACTTCGGATTGGCCTTGGGGTCCTCCATGATCTCCTTCCAGGAGACCTGCTGGCCGGTGTACGCGGAGATGCGGCCCAAGATGGCCGTGGCGGTCGATTCCGCCACCGCTCGCGCCTGATTGACGGGCTTGCCCTTGCTCACATAGTAAAGAGTATCCACCTGCTCCTGAATGTGGCTGGCCGGCGCCTGCGGCAGATCGGCGGGAATCGGGGACTGCTTGGGTTTCTGGTAATCGTTCCCATTGGTCCGGCCCTTCTCGTAGACGAAATCGTGCCCGGTCCAGTTCCAGCAGCCATTGATCTGCCGGCACATGGAGTGGATGTGGACGCCGTCGCCATAATCGTAGTCCACGCTGAAGAAGTCATACATGTCGCCCGCGACGCGCTGGCCGCGGCCGCCGAAACCGACCGCGCTGACCGGCGGCCGGTCGCAGAACCAGTTGGCAATGTCGATGTTGTGAACATGCTGCTCGACGAGGTGGTCGCCCGAAAGCGCGATCCAGCTTTGCCAGGTCCGCACGAGGTCGTCGGCGGTCTTGGGATTGATGGGCCTCGTCGAGAACATGCTCGCAATGCAGAAGGACACGCGGCCTGCGTAGAGCCGGCCCAGGGCCTTCTCCACAACAACCGCCTGATGGGTCTTGCGGTAGCCGAAATCATGGCGCATCTCGGTGCCGGAGGAGACGACCAACCCTTTCTTTTCCGCTTCTTCGCCCGCCGCGATGACGCGCCGGCAGCCCGGCGGATCGACCGCCACGGGCTTTTCAATGAAAGCGTGCTTGCCGGCCTTGACCGCCGCCTCCAGATGCAAGGGCCGGAAGATCGGCGCGGTGGCCATCAGGACGATTTGAGCATCCGTCTCCATGAGGTCTTGATAGGACTTGGGACCGCCAAAACACCGGTCGGGTGGGACGTTGAACTGCTTGCCCGCCCGCAGCGCTCGCTCTTTGAAGTAGTCGGCCACGGCGACGATCCGCACGTCGCAGCCGAGAATCTTGGCCGCCTCCAGGGCACCGGCCGCGGCCCCCTGGCCACGACCGCCGCAACCGATGAGACCTATTTTGAAGACCCTGCCTTGGCCCTTGGCGGTGGTTCCCAGGATCGTGGGAACGCCCAGGGCCACACCCGCCCCCATCGCCGTCTGCACGAAATCACGCCGGGAGAGATTTGCTGGTGCTTTCATCGAACAGATCCTTTCAAGTAGTTTCGGGCCCAGTATTGATCCCAGATATCGAATAGAAATGTCCGGGTGGCAGCCTCAAGCGCAGCTTGGGGATGGTTTCCCATACATGCGATTGCCCTCCCCAAGGCCTTCGGCCTTGAGGCTGCCACCCGTGGTCTTCTCGAAGTCGCTCAAACAGTGATCGCGAGCGTCGTGTCGCCGGCCTTCAGGTCGAACGCGACGAATGTGTCCTTGTCGGTCACGCGGAATGTCCCGGTGCGGAAATCGCTCTGCGACTTGACTTGACGCAGGTCCACTCCGTTGACCTGGAGCCGCTTCACCGTGCGGTCGCGGATCGCCAGGGTGAAGTTGTCCGTCGGGAACTTGGTCGTGACGTGGATCACACAGCCCGGTCCGCTGGCCGCATCCAACACCGACAGGTCGCTCAATTCCCTTGCCATCCAGTAGTGGCCGATCTCACTGTTCTTCATCCAGATGGTTTTGGTTTTGTCGGGATCGTAGGCGTCGAGCCGCTTTTTGACTTCCTGGAGCACCTTGAACCCAATCCGGTCATTGACATAGAAGCAGGGCCAGTGACCAACCAGGATCGCCGGCCGCTCCTTGGCCAACACGGCCGGCAGCCGCCCATGCTGCAAGTCGGCGGTGATGAACAGGTCGGGGTTCGACTCGTCGTAGCCGGTGGCCCCAAACCAGTCGCCGCCACAGCCGATGATGCTCGCGATGGCCACGCCCTTGGCCTTGTCCGGATATCGGATGGGCACGTCGGGCATCGCCTCCATCTCCATGTTCAGGAAATAGAATGGGCGAGAGTTACCATTGACCTGCTGGGCCGCATCGAGCACCGCCTTCGCGTAGGCCATCTCCTTGCGCTTGCCGAACGCACCGGGGCTCGTCACGCCCTCGCAGGCGATACCGACGTTTTTGAGCAGTTGCATGGCCGTCGCGATGTACTCCGTCAGTTGCTCCACCGGCGGGTCCACCCACTCGCCCTGCTCCCACTGCTCCGTCAACTTCCACGTCTTGAGGTCCACGACGTGCGTGTGCGTCAACATCTCGGGCGTGAGGTCGAAGCTCTTCCAAATGATCTCCTTGGTCGCGCGGAGCCAGTCCTTCAACTCCTGCTCGGGAAAGCCGGGAAAGCCCTTGTCGATCCGTCCGACACCCGCCGGGAACGGGACCATGCTGAACTTGCCCCGGATTCCCTGCTCGCCGCACCACTGGCCCCACTGGGCCGCGAAGGTCGCCGGGATGGCATTGGGCATCTTGTCGAGCTTGTCATAATGCACTTCCCAGCCGCTGGGCGGCGAGTTCGGCTCGTGTTTCAGCCGCCAGTCGTGGCGCTGCTGGATCCAGTAGTACGCTTTGTTGATCACGGGGCACGAATCGTCGATGATCAGCGACAGCGGCGTACGCAGCAGCGGATTGCAGACCTCCACGCGCGGGCGGTCCTGCGCAGCCACATGTCGTTCTGACAATCTCAGTCCCAAACCGGCGGCGGTCGCAGCCCCCAGAAAACCACGACGGGTCCATTCATTCTTCATATCTGCCTGCCCTTCATACCTTTCATGCGCCCGACAAGATCCGATAATGTGAAGATTCGGGTGGTAGCCTCAAGCACAGCTTGTTCGTAGTGACGCCGTAAGGCGTTTCTTCTCATGCCCTTACGGGCACACTACGAACCAAGTCCTTCAGCCTTGAGGCTGCCACCCATTTCATCATATGTCGACCCGCGAGCGGAAATCACACGACGGAGCCGTGCACCTGCCGGATCGCGTCGATGATGTAGTTGTCAATCTTGTCCGTGTACTTGGCGCCCATGCGGATTTGCACGAACCGGTCGAAAACTCCCAGGGTCTGCCGGCAGGTGTCCGGGCCATACTGAATGGCCTTGCCCTCTGGACTGTTGAACGACGGCCAGTTCGGGTGCCGGGCTCGCTTGTTGATAACGGATTCCTCCATGGGCAGTAGGACCGAGCCGGTGAGCGTGGACGCCGGGATCTTCCGCTGGCGCAGAGCCTGGATGCACTTGTCGCGGGTCGCTTTGTCCTTCATCTCGAAGCCGACACAGTAGCCGATATCGCCCGCCGGGTCGGGCCGCTGACGCAGGCGAATGTCATTGATGGCCTTGATGCCGTCATAGACAACCGCCGCATGGCCTCGCAACTGCCCGATCATGGCATCGAGCTTGGTCAACTGTGCCCCGAGCACCGCGCCGGTGAACTCATTCATGCGGAAGTTCTCGCCGGCAAAAGCTTTTAACTGGCTGGACCCGATGCGTCCCAGGAATGGCTCGCGGATCGAACCCATGTCGTGGAACCGGACGGCCCGCTCGTAGATCGCGGGGTCGCTCGTCACGACTGCCCCGCCTTCGCCGGAGGTGATCATCTTGTTGATCTGGAAGCTGTAAATGCCCACGTCGCCCAGGGAGCCGAGCTTCTTGCCGTGATACGAGCCGCCGACGCACTGGGCGGCGTCCTCTAGGACCGCGATCTTGTGTTTGCGAGCGACCTCCAGAACCGGGTCCAGGTCACAAGCCCCGCCGAGCAAGTGAACGGCGATCACCGCCTTCGTCCGCGGCGTGATCTTCCGCTCGAAGTCCTTCGGGTCGAGGTTGAAGGTCCGGCCGATATCGGCAAAGACCGGCAGCGCCCCGGCGTGAACCACGCACGTGTAGTCCGACCACCACGTGTATGCGGGCACGATCACTTCATCACCCGGCCCGATGCCAAGGCCCGCCACGGCACAGTCGAGAGCCGCCGTGCCCGAGGTCACCCCCAAGGCAAAGCGGGTGCCCATGTACTTGGCGAAGCCCTCCTCGAACCGTTGCACCTTCTGGGGCTTGCCCGGCCCCCAATACCGAAACGGAGACCCGGATTCCAGGACCTCGCGCAGGGCCTGTTGCTCGCGTTCATCGAAGAACTGCGGCCCAACATACCCGGGATCGATCTCAGAGACGCCGGCCTGGGTCGATGGCGAGCGGGCACCGGCCCCCTGCGTCCGCAGGGCGGAGGCGGCCAGGCAGGTCGTCGCCAAGAATCCACGCCGGCTGAGACGATGGGCATCGGTACTGGTGATGTTCTGGTGTACAGTCATTCTCGACCTCCTTACTCGATTGATCTAAGGTCAACCGCCTTGAGACTGGCGTTCCTCACGGGACGATGCACGCCCCGACGGAGCACGACATCAGTATACCGGTGCACTTGTCGTTGTACACCTCGAAACCGAGGACACGGGAGGGCGGCACCTACTGCGATGCTTTCGCCCGCGCGATCAGTTGGATCGGACCCAGCAAGCCGGAGGGCAGCGGGCGAAGCTGGCTGAGATCCTGTGGATCGAAGCGGTTGCCGAACTGCTTCCGTACACCCAGCAAGTTATAGTTGGGATAGATGTGGGCCACCATGTAGTTGACGGCGAGATTCGCCACCTCGATCCGAATCGTGTTTTCGCCCAGCTTGAGCTGACCCGTGACATCCAGGGCGTAGGGCGGCATCCAGACCGAGCCGATGCGGTGGTTGTTGAGGTAGACCACCGCCGCTTCACAGACCGGGGAGATGATGGCCGCGGCGAAACGGGAGGTGTCGCCCCGTCCGCCGATCCCACCTTCCTGGGCCGCGACAGTGGGACCCAGATCGAGCGATAGCGATAAACCGTCCTTCAACATCTCCGGGGCGACGGTGATGGTCTTCGTGTAGGTGGCCACGCCGGAGAAGTCCCGCGTGGCGGGGTTTTCCGTCCAGGACGCCACCTTGTCCAGCACGACAGGTTCCGCATCCTTCCCAAACCGCACGGTCCAGGTGCTACTCAAGTCTATCGGCGCCGGCACGAAATCAACCGCCGGAGCTTGAGCCGGCACCGGGAAACTGCGGTTCGTGAAGACAATCAACCTGGAATTGTACGGCTCCAAGGTGAGATTGATCATTGTGGGTTTGGGGCCCTTCTCGGGCACGTCAAGAGGGGCGACCCGCCCGGTCATCGGATCCCAGGCCTCAGGCTGCATACCAGCGATGCGGAAAGTAGCCGTCACGCTCTTACGCTGATTGGAGGTATTGGCGAGGAAGTACACCTCCGCGTCGTCCGTGTGCCGATGGACGAAACCGATTTGCGGTGATGGCGGAGTGATGACCACGTCGGGCATGAGCCTCTTGGCCAGGGCCGAGCCGAACTGCGCCTCCTTTTCGATGAATAAGCCAGGGGCGAGGGGGCCCTGGAAAAGACGCTGAGCCGTCTCCCGCACGATTCGAGTGTCTTCGGCCGTGGCCCGGTAGCCAGGGGCCCGGTCGGGCAACCGGCGGGTGGCGACGAGCAGACCGCCACCGGAGGCGAATTCCTCCAGCCTTCGCATCGTCGCGGGCGGGACCCGCTCCACACCGGCCAGGACGATCACCTTGTAGCGCAGATCGCCGAACACCAGTGTGCCATTTTCGACCCTGCCTCTGAGGTCCAGCATGCCATCATCAAAGAAGTCCAGGTTATAGCCGCTGTCCAGAATCGCTGGGACGATATCGGGGCCGAGCTTCAAGCCGACGGCGTCGGACAGGCTGATCCGCCCGGGCACGAAGCTCGCCCAGGCATCGCTGTTGGCCAGGTAAAGAGCGATGTCATTGGCAGGCGACCCCTGCCGCAGGATATGGCTGACGCGCTGCAGGTACAGAGACACATCCGGCATGACAATCCACCACGGGTTCTTATCATTGAAGACCGCTGCCGCGTAGAAGCTCCAGCCCGGGTAGTCCGCCCACTCGTCGTTGTACGGCCAGCCGTGACAAATGATCTGGTTGACGCCCTGGAGGAAGTAGGTGTCCGCTTCGGCCTTCACATCCAATGGCGTGGCCCGGAACACCGGCGAGTGCAGCCACGTGAACGACTCGGCGCTCGTGACTGGCACGCCCATCAGGTGACTGGCCGACGAGGCCCACCGCGTGGCCCGGTAGCTGTGCCACTGGTCGCCCTCGCCCTCGGGCAGGTCCACGTAGGCATAGCTGTAGAGCCCCGCCGACGGCGAGCCGTACCCCTGGATTCGAAACCGCGACTGGCTATCCTTCGCGAGCTTCGTGAAATGCGCATTGAAGTGGTCGTTGAACATCTCCGTAAGCGTCCGGCCCCAATCGTGGCGGACCTCCGCCGTGTCCGGACCTATATCCCCGATCAGCGCCGGCAGTAACGGCCGAAGATCGTACCCACGGCGTTTCTGAAACTCGGCGAGGAGACGATCGGTCCAATCCTCGCCGCCAACTTCGAGACTGTCGCAAAACAGGGCATAGGGTGGATTGGGGTCGCACGCCCTGATCACCGGCTCCGCGACCTCGCGGATGAACTTGTCAACCACCTGGGGGTCGTAATGATCGATGACGTTGCCTTCCGCCCCGAAGGCAGGCCGCTTGACCTGCATGCCGGTCCGGCCGGCGATGAAGAAGACAACCTCGGCCGGATCGGGCGCATCCGTTGGCAGAACGCCCGTACCGCTGCGAATAGGGATTTCCTTCATCTTGGTGACATCGATTTTGCTGGTGCCGAAGCCGGGACCACGACCGCGGCTGCCGATGGCGACGAGCCCGGAGTTGCCCTTGCCCACGAACGCCGCCAGCAGCGATTGGCCGGCCCCAAGTATCGGGACCGGCACACTCTTCTGCCCGGCCGGCACCTGCACCACCTGCGTCAGGAGCCGGCCCGCGCCTTCGCCCGCGGGGAACTGCGGCCCGCCATAGGGCCAGCCGCTGCCCAAAGTCAAGTCCATGCGCAGGCCCAGTTCTTTCGCTTTCGCGGCGGTGAAGCGAATGGCTTCGAGGAATTCCGCCGACAGGAACTTGAGGTTCTTCAAGCCCGGACGCTCGTCGTCCACGGCTAGGGGGTAGGTCGGCTGGACCTCGAATCCCCCGATCCCCCCTACCTTCATGAGCTCCATCTCGCGCTGGAGCTGCGGCTTCGTCACGGCCGGGCCGAACCACCACCAGCGAACCATGATCCGGGCCTCGTCCGACGGTTGCTCGAACGACTGTTGCAGCGACCCCACATCCGCACGGCACAGCGGGATGCCGGCCGACAACCACGCGCCAACGACGATGAGGAACAGCCGGCGAATTTCCCCCCGGCACCGGGGCTCGTGCTCGCGTCGCTGATTGGACACAATTACCTCCACAAATTTTCTTGAACCCTGCGCCGTGGGCGGATAAACTAAGAGCGAATTTGGCTGGGTTCCCAAGCGCCACGTATCGCGTTCGGGGGCTTTTCGCATCTCGGCGGCGTAGCCAAGCGGCCAAAGGCGACGGTTTGCAAAACCGTTATCCGTGGGTTCGAATCCCACCGCCGCCTGTCTTCCTTTGGCACGGTCACCTCCACCGAGTTTGCCTTCGCTACCTTCCGGAACCCCACCAGGCACACAGCCGCGAGGTCCTTAATTATGATGAATCAATCGTGACGTAGGGCCACCACCGGATCGACGCGGGCGGCCCGGCGCGTGGGATAGACGCCCGCGAGCAGGCTGACCAGGATCGAGAAGGCAATTGCCCCGAGACAAAGCCACCAGGGGAAGCTGAAATAGTCCATCCGAGGGGCCCCGTGCCGGGCCATCAGGGTGTTGATGACTTCGTTGATAATCATGCTCACGGCCCAACCGAGGCCCAGGCCAAAGAGCCCGCCCAGCCAGCCGATGGCGCCGGACTCGAACAGGAAGATCCGCTGCACGTCGCCGTCCGTGGCCCCCACCGCCTTCATGATGCCGATCTCGCGATACCGCTCCAGGATGGACATCACCATCGTGTTGACGATCCCCAGCGACGCGACCGTAATGCCGATCATGCCCACGGCGATCAAAAACATGTCCATGATGAGAAAGCCGATGCGCATTTCGCGCAATTGGTCCATCATCGCGAACGTCCCGAAACCCATGGACTCGATCTCTTTCTTGACCGACTCCACATCCTGCGGTGATTTGACCCGGACGCTCACGCTCGAGTAGTTCGCCCCCCCGCCGGAGGGTGCGAACAGATCCCAGACGCTGGTCAGCGATAGTTTCCGCATCTTCGCCGCGGCTCCCGGCGGGATGAGGACATCACTCTGGAGCGGCAGCGGTCCCATCGAGCCCATCCGCGTCGCGACGCCCACGACCGTGAACGCGTAATTCTCCCGGGCAAAGGGAAGGGCCTGCCCCCCCGCGGAAAAGGCCATCCGCAGTAGATTCGTGAGACTAAAGTCCAGCATCAGCGTGGCGACTTCGATCTTCATACCGGGCGCCGCCTCAGGGTCTCTCACATCCAGCCGGTGCAGGACCGAATCGCTGACAATCAGCTCGTTCGGCTCATCGGAATCGTAAAAGGCCCCGGATCGAAGCTTGACCAACCCCGAGCGGCAGGCACGCGCCGGTAGTACCTGGACCAGCGTGAACATCTCTTTGCCGCCCAGGCGGATCTGGGCGGGAAAACGCATCTCCGGAAATACCGCCTCTACACCCTTGATTTCGCCGATTCGTTCCAGGGCCTGGGCATTCAACTGCGGCCCCGGGTGATTCACGTCCTGGACCTCCCGTATCCCGCGCCTTCTGGGCCCACCCTGCTCGTCGGGATCGGAAGAATCCCCTCCTCTGTCGCGCCCGCCCCCAGCAAACACGTTGATATAGCTGAACAGGTCCAGCTTCTTGAACTGGTCGGTGATACTCCTCTGGATGCCTTGGCCAAAGGCCAACATGCAAACCAGGGCCCCGACTCCAATCACAACGCCCGAAGTGGTGAGAGACGTGCGCAGCTTCTTCTTCCACAGATTGCTGCTCGCCTGCCCCATGTAGTCCGAAATCCTCATCGCGGCTGCCTCCGCACTTCTTGGTCGACGATAACGCCATCGTGCAGGCGAACTGTCTCATCCGCGAATTCCCGCAGGAGATCCTGCTCGTGGGAAATCATCAGGATGGTCAGGCCCTGGCGCTTGTTCAGGTCGGACAGGATCTCCACGATCTGCCGGGAGGTCTTGCTATCCAGGTTCCCGGTGGGCTCGTCGGCCAGCAGAATCTTCGGCTGATTGACCAAGGCCCGGGCGATCGCCACCCGCTGCTGCTCGCCGCCGGAAAGCTCGGTCGGACGGTGGTCCTTCCTCGCCTCCAGGCCCACCACGTGCAGAAGCTCCTCCGCCCGCCGCAGCCGTTCTTTCTTGGCCACGCCTGCGAACAGCAGCGGAAAGGCCACGTTCTCGCAGGCCGTGTAGGCATTGATCAGATTGAAGGACTGAAAGATCATGCCGACCGTGTTGCGGCGATAGAGGGCAAGCTCCTTTTTGCTCAGATCGGAGATCAGCCGGTCCTCGACGCGGATGCGGCCCGAGGAGGGCCGGTCCAGGCCGCCCAGCAGATTCACCAGCGTGGATTTGCCCGACCCGGAGGCCCCCGTCACGCCGACGAGCCGTCCCCGCGCGACGGATAGCGTCACGCTCCGGAGGGCGGCCACTTCCACCGCCCCGAACGTGTACACCTTGGCCAGGTCTTTGGTCTCGATGAAACCGTCAACGTCCATGCTGAAGCAAGAACTCCTGGAGTCCCCTCAAGTCGTCCGTATTGATGAGATCGACGCCCGCGGCGAGCAACTCGCGCCAGACCGCCTCCCGCTCCTTGGACGGGTCATCCGGCGTGAGCCAGAAGCGTACGAGGCGGCCCTTGGCGTGGGCCTTGCGAACGATCGTGTTCAACCTCTGCCGCTCCTCCTCGGGCATCGGTCCTTCGCCCTTCCATGTGAAGGGTTTGACCCACTGGTCGCTAATCAGGGGAATGACCTCGGCGGGCAGATCGGAGTTGAGATCCGCCAACCGGCCGTCACACCCGGCATACCGCACCGGCTGGGATTGCATCAGTTTCAACGGCCGGTTTCCCGTGACGATGACCAGGATAGCCTTGTCCTTACGCCCCTGGGCATCAAAGGTGGTCAGCATGTCCTGATAGCCGGCCAGGACTTCGTGCAGCCTCTGGTAGGTCGGCTCGGCAGCGGTCTTGAGGTCGATCAAGAGGATGAACCTCGATCCCCCCCGATAGACGCGTCCCTCATTCTCCTTCACGCGCTGCCGCAGCGGGTCCAGGTAGAGCGACTGCAAAGTCTTCTCCGGCGTAACTTTCTTGGCTTCGTGGGCCACGCAGAGCTTGTCGCCCACCAGAAAGATGTCCGCTTCGACGCTGGTGAACCCGTGCTCCAGGGCCTTCAGCAGGGGCGGGTCATGCAGGTAATCGTTGTGTGCGTGAGCGTGAAGCAGAGGCACGACCTCGCGCGCTGACGGCCCCGATGACGCGGCCAACAACAGTATCGCGGCCCAAGCTACCCTAACCATACCTACTCCAGTCATCTCTTGACGAACGAGACCCTCGGCCGGTCCGGCCGGCCCCGCAGTCGCCCACAATACCCGTTGCACGCCCCGGCGGCAAGAGACAGCCGCTACTCCCTCGGCAAATCGGTCCGAACTGCAGTTTAACTCGCCCGGGACCGTTTCTTCCGCAATATGTAAACGGGGATTGCACGTCTGTCCTTGGGTCCATAGAATACCGCTGTGAGCCTGGAGGCTGGAGGCCGTGGATATCTACGGTTTCCATCTCCGCCGAAGATGATTGGAGGTCTTCAATGAAACGGGCAGCATCTCTGGGAGCCATCATCATTACCATCGTTATTCCGGCAATCATGTGGGCGCCGTCCGGTGCCGAGGCGAAAGAAACGGTGATGGTCCCGATGCGCGACGGCGTCAAGCTCGCCACGGAGATCTATCTGCCCTCGGGGGAGGGCCCCTGGCCGACGATTCTCGTGATGACCCCCTACGGCCGCAAAGGCATTGAGGGCCTCGCGGACGGGGTCGGCAAACGAGGATATGCCCTGGTCTCCCAGGATTTCCGGGGCCGGGGCGACTCCGAGGGCACGGACTATCCCGTCTTTTTGTCCTGCGGCTGGGGCGAGCAAGGGACCCCAATCGCGAAGAGTCGCGATTGGGAACCCCACCTGGACGGCTACGACACGGTCGAGTGGATCGCCAAGCAGAGATGGTCCAACGGCAAGGTCGGGGGGTGGGGCATCAGTGCCCCCGGCATTGCCCTGAACATGACGGCCCCCAGCCGGCCGCCCCACCTCGTCTGCTGCTACGTGGGGGTGGCCTTCTCGAACATGTACGCGCAGTCCGCCTACCAGGGCGGGGCTTTCCGCAAGAGCCTGCTCGAAGACTGGCTGGCGCAGTGCAAGTTCAGTCCCAAGAACCTCGAACTGTTCCGGGCCCATCCCAACTATGATGACTTCTGGAAAGCCATGGACGCCGAGACGGTCGCCTCGCGAGTCAACGTGCCGACGCTGTTTCTCGGGGGCTGGTACGACATCTTCACGGCCGGCTCGATCAACAGCTTCGTGACGATCAACAAGCAGGGCGACGCCGGTGCGCGCGGCAAGTGCCGGCTGGTGATGGAACCCTACGGTCACGGTCGCAACGAAGACCTGGTGTTCCCCAACGCCTCGCAGCCGAAGGCGGCCGACATGTGGAACTGGTTCGACGTTTGGCTGAAGAACGACGGCAAAGGGATCGAGCAGATTCCCGCCGTGCAGTATTTCGTCATGGGCGACCCGAAGGACCCCAACACCCCCGGCAACAAATGGCGGACCGCGGAGGATTGGCCGGTCCCGGCCACCCCGGTGAAAGTCTACTTCCACACGGATAAAAAACTGCGGCTGGAGCCGCCCCAGGACGTGTTCGGCTCGCTCGCGTACAAGTACGATCCCAAGAATCCCGTCCCCACCATCGGCGGCGCGAACCTGACGATTACCAAAGGCCCGAAGGACCAGCGTCCCGTGGAGGAGCGGCAGGATGTCCTGCTCTTCACGTCTCCGGCCCTGGACCGCTACGTGGAGATCACGGGCCCCGTGAAGGTCCACTTTTGGGCGTCTTCAACGGCTCCGGACACGGACTTCACCGCCAAGCTCTGTGACATCTATCCCGACGGCCGCAGCATCATCGTCCTCGACGGCATCCTCCGCGCCAGCCACCGCAACTCCATGGAGAAGGTCGAGCCGCTGGAGCCCGGCAAGATCTACGAACTGGAGATCGACCTGTGGTCCACGAGCTTGGTCATGAGCCCGGGTCATCGCGTTCGCGTCACGATTTCCTCCAGCAACGCGCCGCGCTTCGAGCCCAACACCAATACGGGGAAACCCTCCGCGCCGGATGGCAAGACCGAGGTGGCCACCAACACGATCTACATGAACGCCGGCCATCCGTCGCACATCCTGCTGCCGGTCGCGAGCCATTGACCCGCGCACCCAACAGCCGTATGTCACGCTCGCTTTGTCACCCTGAGTCTCGGAGCCGCTGCGCGGCGGGTAGGCGGAACAAATCCTGCGCCTTGGGTGCCATGCTTACGCCTGCGTAAGCATGTCTTGCCCCTCGGAGGAAACATGTCTACGCAAGGCGTAGACATGGCACCCAGCAGGTCCTTGACCCCGACGGATAACACCCCTCCACAAGCGCGGGAGCAATGTCGCCGCACTGTGGGCCCTAAGCGCGCATGAGAAAGACGAGGCTCTCGTCTTGCCGCTAATGTGAATCTGCTACAACCCGCGATTCGTTGGGACGAGAGCCCCGGCCTGTCCCCGGAGGTCAACCGGGGCCATTTGTCACGGCGGCAGGCCGCCAATACCGTCGATTACATGTAGCCTTGATGCACCATCGCATCCGCGACCTTGACGAAGCCGGCACAGTTGGCGCCGCGGACGTAGTTGACGAAGCCTTTCTCCTGGCCGTACTTCACGCAGTTCTCGTGGATGGAGTGCATGATGCCACGCAGTTGCAGGTCCACGTCCTCGCGCGAGCGTTTCATGCACCCGGCGTTCTGATTCATCTCCAGGCCGGAGACCGCGACGCCGCCGGCGTTGGCCGCCTTGCCGGGGCCGTAGAGGATCTTCGAACTCAGGAACACCTCCACGGCCTCGGGACGCGACGGCATGTTGGACCCTTCCGAGACGCAGTAACAGCCGTTCTTGACCAGTTGCCGGGCATCGCTCTCGTCGATCTCGTTTTGTGTGGCGCTGGGGAAAGCCAGATCGCACGGAACGCCCCACGGCCGCTTGCCGGGCAGATACTTGGCGCCTTTGAAGTGGTCCACGTACTCGCGGATACGACCGCGACGCACATTCTTCAGTTCCATCACCCACGCGAGCTTCTCGTTGTTGATCCCATCGGGATCCAGGATCGTGCCGTCCGAATCCGACAGCGTGACGACCTTGGCGCCGAGGTTGTTGAGCTTCTCCACGGTGTATTGGGCCACGTTGCCGGACCCGGAGACCGCCGCGACCTTGCCTTGGGGATTCTCGCCGCGGGTGCTGAGCATATCGCTGGCGAAATACACGGAGCCGTAGCCCGTCGCTTCCGGACGCAGGTTGGACCCGCCCCAGCCCGCGTTTTTGCCGGTCAGGGCGCCGTTGAAGCGATGGGTCAGCCGGCGGTACTGGCCGAAGAGGAAGCCGATCTCGCGGCCGCCGACGCCGATGTCACCGGCCGGCACGTCGATCTCCGGTCCGATGTACCGGTACAACTCCGACATGAAGGATTGGCAGAACCGCATGACTTCGCCGTCGCTGCGGCCCTTCGGATCGAAGTCCGAGCCACCCTTGCCCCCGCCCAGGGGCAGCGTCGTCAAGCTGTTCTTGAACACTTGCTCGAAGGCCAGGAACTTCAGCAGGCCCAGGGTCACCGAGGGATGGAACCGCAGCCCGCCCTTGTAGGGACCGAGCACGCTGCTCATCCGAATGCGATAGCCCCGGTTGACCTGAACCTGGCCCGTGTCGTCGGTCCAGACCACCCGGAACAGGATCACGTTCTCCGGCACCACCATGCGGTCCAGAATCTTGCCCTCGCGATAGGCCTTGTTGCTCTGCACAAGAGGCATGACCGATTTCACCACCTCGTGCACCGCCTGGTGGAATTCCGTCTCTCCGGGGGTCTGTGCCGCGACCCGCATCATGAACCCATCGACCTGTTGTTCGAGCGCCGCTTGGCCGCCCACGCTTTCTGGTGCTGCAATAGTCATATCCGGTCCTCTTACCTTTTTCATGTGTGGTTCCAGCTCCTATCCACTGCCCCGCCGCGATGAACCACACACTGGTTGCCGTCGCGGACAGGCAACACTCTCTTATTTCTTCTCACAGATCCGCTGAATCGAATCCAAGTAGTGCTTCAACAGCCAGAACTTCTCCAGAAACTCCGGCCAGCCGCAGGTGGGGACAAATCCTTTCGCGCCGTCCGGGACCACCAGGCCCCCGCCCGTCGTCAGTCCCTTGAGCTCCCCCCAGATCTCCGCCCAAGTCTTGTTCGCATCCTGGGCGATTGAGTCGGCCACCTTCAGCAGATGGTCAAGCTGCATCAGAGCGGTCAGCGGCACGATGGTAGGCGATTCCTCTGCGGCCTGAGAGGCCAGGAGGCGCCGTCGAAGTTCGCCCGACATAATCATCTCCTCATCACAGGGCTGGGACGGCCGCTGGGATCCAGCGCCCCGTCCGCAGGCGTTTCACGGAGGCAACATGCCCTATTGTAGCGACCTAGAGGGAGCCACATACCGCAACAAAACACACACGTATGCCACAGACAAGCTGTGGGTTATCATGCACATGGAATACCCATGCTCATGATATCCTACCTGAACGGGCTGGTGCCAAGCCGGGACCGCCCTGCCCTGTAACATCCGATCTGATAAGGTTTTGCAGTTTCTCTTATACCGATCTACAAAAAGCTTGCATCTGGGCGTGTTTTCCGGCATCCTGGAGTCATAGGACTTTGGGCTCCGCAGACGTGTGTGTATTAGATGGGTAATCACAAATGGCCAAAACGCTCACTCGTGCTGAACTGCTCAAACAGGTCGCCGCGCTGCGCAAGCGCCTCGCGACGCGGGAAGCGACCCCCCCCTCCCCCAACAGCCGCTCGCAAACCGAGCTCGAAATCGCCTTGCGGGAGCGGATCAAAGAGCTGGATTGTCTCTACACTATATCTACCTTTCGCGAGATCCACTTCCAGTCGCCGGACCGGTTTCTCCAGAGCGTCACCGACTGCCTGCCCAAGAGCTGGCAGTTTCCCGAGCACGCGTGCGCCCGCATCCTCTACGGCGGCCGGCAGTACGTCACGGAGGGCTTTGCCGAGGGCAAATGGCGCATGGCGTTCGATATCATGATCGACGGCCGCAGCGCCGGGGTGGCGGAGGTCTTCTATCGCAAGGTGGTGCCGACTACGGCCACAGGTCCGTTCCTCAAAGAGGAGTACGCCCTGCTGCGGGCGGTGGCCGAGCGCGTCGGCAGCGTCATGATGCACATGAAGGCCCTGTCGGATCTGCGAGCGGCCCATCGGGCCATCCAGCGGGAGCACGAGGCGCTCCAGGAGGCGAACATCGCCCTGCGCACGGTCCTGGCCCGGCTGGAGGAGGAAAAGCGGGGTATCAAGGCGTCCATTGCCACCAACATTCAGAAAGTCATCATGCCCATCGTGTTCGAGCTGGAGCTGGAAGTCACGGGCCGGCAGCGCTCCTACGTGACGCTGCTGCGTCGCAGTCTCCAGGAGATCGCTTCGCCCTTCCTGACCCACATTTCGCGGGACCACGTGCAATTGACGCCCGTCGAGGTCGCCATCGGCACGATGATTCGCAACGGCCTGTCCACGAAGGAAATCGCCCAATTGCGCTGCATCTCGCCGGCCACGGTACGGCGGCACCGGGAGAACATCCGCCGCAAGCTCGGCCTGAAGAACCGCAAGGCCAACCTGGCGACCTACCTGCAGGCGTCCATTGCCGGGGAGTCGGAGGCCTCCTTCGACACCACGCCGCCGCCGGAACCGGCCACCGAGGAGACCGCACCGTTCGAGTCCTGGGATCTCAGCAACCTGCCCGGTGCCGACGAGGCGACCCAGGCATGAGGGGCGTCCGCTCGAAGAACCTTGTACGGCCGAAACGGGTATAATGCTGGGAAGCGGTTGAACCCGGATGGATGCCGCCGCAAGTATCAGGTTTCAGGATCGGGATGGAACATGCACCGAGGAATTGCCACATTTACGCTGGATCACGGGCGGTGCCCACCGTGGCTGTTCCAACGGATGGTCAAGCTGGGCCGGGAGATGACGCGGGTGCTCGTGGCGGAGTTCGGGCCGGATGAGTTCGTCCGCCGCATTGCCGATCCCGTATGGTTTCAGTCGCTGGGCACGGTGCTGGCGTTCGACTGGAACGCCTCCGGCCTGACCACGGTCCTGACCGCCGCCCTGAAGGAAGCGATTCGCAACGAGGAAAGGGACCTGGGCCTGTTCATCTGCGGCGGCAAAGGCAAGACCTCCCGCCGGACCCCCGATGAGATCACCGCTTGGGGCGATACGCTCAGCCTGCCTGACGGCTCGGTGAGCAATCTCGTCTACAACTCGCGCATGGCCGCCAAGGTCGATAACAGCCTGGTCCAGGACGGCTACCAGATCTACCACCACTGCTTCTTCTTCTCCCGCAACGGCGCCTGGGCCGTGGTGCAGCAGGGTATGAACGAGGCCGACGCCTCCGCTCGGCGATACCACTGGTTCTCCGAGAACGCCCGCGACCTCGTCTGCGAGCCGCACACCGGCATCGTCGCTCCCGCCAAGCTCGACCACGCCCTCAACCTGACCGCCCGCGACAGCGAGGGAACGCGTCAGCTCTCGGTGGAGCTGGTCGACGCCGGCTATCGCCCGCTGATGAAGGACATCGAAATCCTCCGCGCCCACGCCTCGCCGCTGAGCCAGATGGTCAGCCTCCGCCAGCAAGGCGAGCAACTGACGTTCCTGCACCTGGAAGACAAGGAGTTCACGCAGCACCCCGTTCTCCTGGAGGACTTCTCCAAGAGCCGCTACCTCGAAAAGATCCTCCGCTTACTCTGCGACACCCGGCCGAAGAACTACGAGCAGCTCATCGCCACCGAGGGCGTCGGCCCCAAGACCGTGCGAGCCCTGTCCCTGGTCGGCGAGGTGATCTACGGCGCTCAGCCCTCCTACAAGGACCCGGCCCGCTACTCCTTCGCCCACGGCGGCAAAGACGGAACCCCCTACCCGGTCGACCGGACCGCCTACGACCAAACGATCGCCACCCTTTCCGAAGCCGTCCGTCACAGCCACCTGGCCCCTGCCGACAAAGACAACGCCCTCAAACACCTCACCACCTCAGCACAGGGATCCTGACAGATCCCTCCGGCAGTCTCTATCGCCAAGCTCTTCCTAACCGGCGCCGGCACCTACCTGACGACCGCCAACTGAACGAAGGATACTGGACGGCAGGCTGCCGCCTGTGTCATTCGCGCGAAGGCGGGAATCCAGTGATGCCGCGACTTGTTTGGACCCCCGCCCCCGATCAGGTCGAGGGCAGGCGAAGAAGGGGAGTAGAACGGTCGCGGCGACACGGTTCGGAGTTCCGCTCTCAGGCGGCTCAGGACCGCGTAAACGCGGAACTCCCAACCGAGAACTTGGCCATCTCAGGTGGGCTTGGTCATCTGCGGGGTGCGGGACCTCTTGCCGGGGGCTCGCGAGCAGGTACAATGCGAGGATCGTTCGGAACCATAGTGACGAGCGTGGTCCCTGGAGGCGCACGAGAATCGCAAGACGAACAAAGGAGGCGTACCATGTACCGGCAACCGTTTCTTCCGAGCGAGAGTGTCCAACGTCCCCCCGCGTTCTCACGCTGGCGTGTACTGGCGCTGATGCTGATCCTGGTGGGGATCGGTGCCGCGGCGGACGCCGCCGGGCCGGGGTCGCTGCAGGAGGCGTATACGCAGGCCCAGCAATTGGCGCCGACGCCGGCGGGTCGCGACCAGGCCATCGCCGGATATCAGGCCCTGATCGAGACACATCTGGCGAACGAAGCCGTGTTCGACGCCGCCCTGCGGCAACTGGCCCGCGCCTACCTGGAGGCGGGTCGGGGCGAGGAGGGAATCCGGTTCTTCGCGAACGTGGGCCCGAAGCTGATGGCGCGCAGAGGCGACACGTTCCGGGACATCATGAACCAGTTCCGGCAGAAATACCCGGAGCAAGTACAGGTTGCCTGGGACCAGATGATGGCGGCTGCCCGCCGGGAGACGCCTTCGGCCCGGCGAGAAACGCGGGCCGCGGTGGGCGTGCCGGTACCGGAACTCTCCACCGCCATCTTGCAGCGCAGCGACGCCGACCTGCGGGAGAAAGCCCTGGCACGGCTGCGGACGATGCTCGCCACCGAAGCCCCCGACGGCGGCAAAAAGCAGGGATTGGCCACGCTCGGCGCGGTGCTGACCGCCAAGTTCGACCGCCGGTCGTTTCGGGAGCTCGTCCTGCCGCTGTTGCAGGCGCAGGACCCGGACCTCCGTGCCCTGGCGCTGCGGTGTCTGCCGGGACTGGACGCGACCCTCGGCGATCTGGCTGTGGTTCTGCCCCTGGTGGCGGATGCGTCGCCCCAGGTCCGCCTAGAGGTGGCCCCGGCCTTGATTGGCATCGGGCAGGGAAAGGAGCCGGAGAAGGTCATCCCCGCCCTGATGACCTTGCTGCGGGACCTGGATAGAAGCATCCTGGAACGGACGGTCCGGTCCCTGTGGGGCCAATATTCTTCGCCCGAGTTCGATGAGTTCCTGATCCAACTGGCGAAGAAGGACCGGGAGTGCGAAGGTTGGGTCATCTACCACGCCCTGAGCACGATGCGCAGCAAGAGCCCGGCCGTATGCCGGCGGCTCGTCGAGGAATTGAGCGACCTGGATTGGAACAATAGCGGCCGGGCCGCCTGGGGCCTGACCTACGGCGTGACCGCCGAGGCCAAGTCCCTCGTCGAGGAGGGGCTGCTCAAGGCCCTGCCACAAGAGACCCACGACTACACGCGCGAAAACGAGCTGCGGGCGTTGCGCGGCGTGGCGACCGAGAAGTCACGCCCCTACCTGAAGTCGGTGGTCGATTCCCCGCTGGAGACGGACAAATTCAAGCAGTTGGCCCGTGACGTTCTGGCCGGCCTGGAGCGCAAGCCCTGACGGGGCTTCGAGGGCCCGCCCTCCAATTACACCTTGACCAGGGCGAGTCCCACGGCTTCCACGGATAAGCCGGGATGCGCCGACAGCGGGCGTGAGGCTTGCTGTTGCCGCCGCTGTAGTTCGGTGATGGCTTCCTGCTGCTTCATGCGTTGTGCTTCTGCGGCGGTCTCCAGTTGCCGCCGCTGTAGTTCGTCGGCGGCCTGGACCTCGTTCGCCTCCAGGCTCGCCATGGCCTTCTGGAACCGTGCGTCCGTCCCCTTCTCATCCGCTGGGGCACCGCCTGCACCGACTGCGATCCTCTGGGCTCCGTCCGAGGCTGCGGGCCTCCGGAGAGCATGAACCACACCGAACACCAGCAGGACCGATACGACCACAAGTAGAACACGCCAACTTTGCTGTTTCACTATCCATCACTCCGCATGGCCGGGGACAACTCCGGCGTTCTGTAGGCAGACAGTCTCCCCATCCGCAGATCGGCTCAACGCCAAGACCAGTGTAGGTACGGTTGTGGGGAGCGCTACGGAAAGTATAGTTTCTAATTGCGTACGGAGCAGGCTCACGACCCCAGGAATCTGTCGGCGTGGTGAAAATTCTCGGCGTTCACGCCCGACCATGCACTCGCTGCGGCTGATTCCCAGGGCTTGACTACTCCTGGCGGCGGAGCAACGCCAGTATTCTCAGACCCTGCGTACCGGTACAGAGGGGAGAACGGGACGGTACCCGGTATCTTCTTCCAGGGACCGGCTTTCTCCAAGACTCGCGTTGAGACCGCATCTCCTACTTCGTCCGCAGATAGATGTTGCGGAACTCGATGGGGCCGCCTTCGCTCTGGAGACAGATCCCGCCGGAAGCGGGGCTGGCCTCCGTGCCTTCGTTCTGCAGGACACCGTTGACGAGACAGCGAACCGAGCCGCCCCGGCACTCGATGTCGTAGCTGTTCCACTGGCCGGCGGGCTTCTCGCTGGACGGCTTCTTCTTCTTGACGGAGACAAACTGCTGGGCGGGATTGCGTCGCGGCGTGCCGTCCACCGTCAGACCGGCGCCGTTCATGAGTACGAAGTCGCCGGCACTGCCCGCCTTGAGCTGGCATTCGAGGCACACGGGCCAGACGCGATCGGGGCCGGTGGCATGCAGGAACACGCCACTGTTGGCCGGCGTCTCGGGCCAGCGCCATTCGACGTGCAGGCGATAGTCGGTATATTGCTGCTGCGTGCGTATATAGCCATTGGGCTTGCCCGAACACCAGAGAACGCCGTCGCGGACGCGCCATACGTTATTGACATCGACACTCGGGTCCTGGACCACGCGCGTCCAGCCGGTGAAGTCCTTGCCGTTCCAGAGCACGACCTTCTTGCCGAACGACTTGCCACCCGAGATGCTCTGGCAACTCGCCAGAGCCAGCAGCGACGCCACGACGACCATCCCCAATCCGGCTTTGCCCCTTGTCCGCATCATGATTCTTCCCTCACAAACGTCCAAGATCGCCTACTGCCATTCCGCTAGCGCAGCCGGCGCCACACCCCGGCCCCGCCGGGCCGTTCTACTTACCGGATGTGCGTCCCTGTCGTCAACGGGAAAATGGGGCCATCGCGGAGTCACTTGGCCGCGTGTAGGGTGGGTTCTCAACCCACGCGTCAAATGCGCAGCGGTCGGATAACCGCGTGGGTTGAGAACCCACCCTACCAGCTAGTCCCGATCCTGCCGCGGGACGGAGCCGGGCGGGACCGTCGTATCCGGCAGGTCGTGGCCTTCGAACAGGAAGGTCCGCCGGGCCGGGCGCACGTCGCGCTCGGCTTGCCACTGCTCACATTCCCGTGTGCCGACAGGGTACGGGTTGACGGCCAGGGATCGGGCACAGCCGGCCACGAAACACACGAGGATCAGTACCAGAGGCTTCATCTACGGCTTCACGATGCGAATGTCATCGACGTAGAGACGGCCGAAGCCGCCGGCCTTTGGACTCGTGCGGCTGCCCACGCCCAGGTAGAGCTTCTTGACCTGGGCCAGATTCACTCCGGTGAAGCCGCTCAGCGGGATCTTCCACTCGGTCCAGACCGGCTTCGTCACCAGGGTGGGGTCCGGATGGGTCACGATGGCGATCTGGCCGGCGCTGTCCTCGACGGCCACGTACAGCGGTCCGGCGGTGCTGATAATGCTGCCTTGGACAAAGAGCACCAATGTCGTGACGCCGTGGACCGTCCAGTCCTGGGCCGGCGCGAACTCCTGCACCGCCTCACTGTAGAAAGGCGACTTGGTGTTGTCATAGTCCATGGGCAGCGCCTGTCGGCCGCCATGGACAATCTTCTGTTCGGCAAACGGCGCGACGAGACTGCCGACCGTGGCGCCGTTGCGGTCGGGGTAGCCATCGATCCAGGTCTCGTAGATGCGGTTGCCTTCGTCGTCGGTGTAGCTCTCCATGTCATCGACGACGAGGAAATTGGCCGTCGTGAAGGTCCAGACGCGGCCCGGCCAAGGGCTGTCCGGATTGGCCTCGTTGACCTCGTCGATCCGCCAGTAGTAGCTCTTGTCCCACTCCAACGGGCCCGGATCGTACGTGGTCTGATCCAACGCCTGACGGCCCTGGTAGAGGCCGGCGGTGGTCGGCGTGGCCGTGGCGACGGCGTCCCGATCCACGCCGAAGTACACGTCATGCGCTGCGGCGGCCGCGCCGGGCGACCAGCTCAGAATCGAGGTCTGCTTGGCATCGGGCACACTGGCCGGTGGGTTGGGCGCGTCGGCAATCCGGGCGTCGATGATCTCAATGACCCGGCCCAGTCCGGCGCTGAGCAGCATGGTCGCCCCATCGTCCACCACGTCAAAACCCCAGTTCGGGTTCGTGTCTTTGGCCAAGGCATCAAGTTGTGCCTTCGGGTAGCGGCTGTGCAGAGTCCCCAGGGTGGTCGCGTCGGCCAGGGTGAAGACATAGATGCCGTCATGGGTCATATGGACATACAGGAAGCCGTCCACTTCCTTGACCGTCCAGAGCCCCCAACTGCCGTCGCCGGTCACGTCCAAGGCTCCCAACCGCGTGGAAACGCCGGTGGCCAGGTTGATGGCCCAGAAGCCCGCGCTCTTGACGCCGGAGTCGCCGTAGTAGGCGTAACCCTGGTAGTGATCTCCCACCCGCACGTTGCGAATGCGCGTGGTCGCCCCAGTGGTGACATAGCCGTTGGCGTTCCAGGTCGTGTTGGCGGCCACCTGAAATGGGCTCGCCTTGATGTCCGTCAGGTACAAGTTGGTCCGCAGGCCGCTCTTGTAGCTGGTATGAATGACCGTGTCCGCATCCACCCAGTCGAAGGAACTGGGCATGACAGGCAGGGTCTTCGCGAGAACCCGGGTGGCCAGATTGAGGTTGGGATCGATCCGAGAGAAGTAGTCGTTCTCGGCGCCCCCGGCCAGGAGCACATAGTCCGCGGCGGGAAATGCGCCGGCCATACGAACCTCGGCGCCATCCTTGATATTGGCCAGGGCCTCATAGCCGGTCGAGCCGGCCGGATAGCAGCCGACGGCCCGCTGCGGCGCGTTGATCTGCACAATGTAGTCCTTCCCGGCGAACGAACGCGGGTTGTACATGGAACTGCGGGCGGGAAGATCCTTGCCGATGTCCAGGACCGTGCCCACTTTGAGTGACCCGCTGGGCAAAGGCACGCCGCCAGCCTGGTGCGCGATTCCGAGTGTCACCAGCAGAACCAAAGGGGTCGAAAGAAACCGTTTCCCGAGCATGATAATCCTCCTCTATCAAGAGTTGAACCGATGATGCATCATCTTTTCGCCACACACCGCATCTGTCCAGCCCACCGGGGGGCTCCAACCGACTCGTTGCGGTCTCAACAGGGGGTGTTTCTCTGGAGACGATTATGACAAATGCGGGCGAACAGGACAAGGAAAAAGCAGATCGGAGCGTTCGGAGTCCCGCCTTCAGGCGGTTCAGACCCGCGTAAACGCGGAACTCACAACGACCAAACGAGCCGCGTCGCCGTCGGACGATAGTACTTGTGCGGCTTCGGTAGGGGTAGGCCCCCGTGCCTACCCGACATTGGGCGACCACGGGGGGTCGCCCCTACGGGTACGGACCCAGGGCAACCGCAAAGTCCCGAAGAGGGGCGCTTGGGACAGGTCAACGGGGTGGCATCGTCAAGGCCGAAGGCCTTGGCGATGGTCTTGCGCATGGGAAATCCGCCATCGCCAAGCTTCGAAGACTCCGCTTGACGCTGCCACCCCACCACGTCTTGCGACTTTGCGTTTGCCCTGGGTACGGACCGAAGGGCGGTTGACCTGGGGCGGCTGGGGCTGTAGCATGGCGGCTCGTGAAAGGACCCCCAGGGTGGCGGTCCTCATTGGAGAAGCCGAATAGGAGTTGAGATGATCAATGTAACGCTGATCACCGGGGATGGGATTGGGCCGGAGATTGCGGAGGCCGCACGACGCTGCATCGATGCGACGGGAGTGGGGATTCGATGGGAGATGGCCGAGGCCGGAGTGGATGTCATGGCCCGGCTGGGGACACCTCTGCCGGACGCGACGGTCGAGTCGATCAAGAAGAACGGCGTGGCCCTCAAGGCCCCGATCACAACCCCCGTCGGGACGGGATTTCGCAGCATCAACGTCCATCTGCGGCAGTGCCTGGATCTGTACGTCTGCCTGCGGCCGTGTAAGAGCTACAAGGGCGTCCGCAGCAAATACGAAGACATCGACCTCGTGATCATCCGCGAGAATACCGAGGATTTGTACGCCGGCATCGAATACGCCAAGGGCCAAGATGACACGCGGGAGCTGATCGATTGGCTCAACAAGCACAGCAAGAAGAAGATCGGGCCGGACGCGGGGATCAGTATCAAGCCGATCTCCGTGACCGCGACCGAGCGGATTGTGCGGTTCGCCTTCGACTACGCCCGCAAAAACAGCCGCCACAAGGTCACCAGCGTGCACAAGGCCAACATCATGAAGTTCTCCGACGGCCTGTGGCTGGAGGTCAGTCGCGAGGTCGCCAAGAGCTACCCCGACATCGAGTTCGAAGACCGGATCGTGGACAACATGTGCATGCAGCTCGTGCAGAAGCCCGAGTTGTACGATGTCCTGGTGCTGCCGAACCTGTATGGCGATATCGTCAGCGACCTGTGTGCGGGACTGGTTGGCGGGCTGGGCGTCGCTCCCGGCGCCAATATCGGCGAGAAAGGGGCCACGTTCGAGGCTACCCACGGCAGTGCCCCGAAGTACAAGGGTCTCAACAAGGTCAATCCGACGGCCCTGATCCTCAGCGGCGTCCTGATGCTGCGACACCTGGGCAAGACCAGCGAGGCGGACCGACTGGAGAACGCCGTCGCGACGGTCATCGCCGAAGGCAAGAAGGTCACCTACGACCTCAAGGAAAACCGCGACGACCCCACCGCCGTAGGAACCAGTGAGATGGCAGACGCGATTATTGAGAGGCTGTAGGCCCGTTCGGAGTACCGCCTTTAGGCGGAAGAGACCAGTCCGACCCGCGTAAACGCGGTACTCCGAACGGACGTGGAAAGGGCGCACGCATGGCCAAGAAGGTGCTTGTACCTATTGCCGATGGTTCGGAGGAGATCGAGGCGGTGTGTATCATCGATACGCTCCGGCGGGCCGGCGCGGAGGTCACGGTGGCTTCGGTCGATGGAATCCAGGTGACCGCCAGCCGGGGCGTGAAACTGGTCGCGGATACCTTGATCGCCAAGTGCACGAGCCAGACTTACGACGGCATCGCCCTGCCCGGCGGCATGCCCGGCGCGGAGCATCTGCGGGATTCGGCCCCGTTGATTGACCTGCTCACGAAGCAGAAGCAGGCGGGCCGGCTCTACGCTGCCATCTGTGCCTCACCGGCCGTGGTGCTGCGGCCCCACGGGCTGATCGAGAAGGTCAAAGCGACTTGTTTTCCCAGCGTGCGCGGCAAACTGGACCCGGCCTACGCATCCGACGAGCGCGTCGTTGTCGCGGGCAACTGTGTCACCAGCCAGGGTCCAGGCACGGCCATCGAGTTCGCGCTGAAGCTGGTCGAACTGCTCTTCGGCCCGGCCAAGGCCAAAGAGGTCGGCGCTGCGATGCTGGTAGACAAGTGATGTAGGGTGCGCACCACGCACCATTGCTCTTGTAGGGTGGGTTCTTAACCCACGCGGAGACCCAATCGACACGCACGAAACGCGTGGGGTAAGACCCCACCCTACATATGCCGGAGGTCAGTTTGGGCCAGACGACCTACCTCAATATCGTCTCCGGACAGGTATCAGGTTTTGTCGGCATACCTGCCCGCCTGGCGCTGACGGCGCTGTCGTGGCCCTACGCGGCGGTCGTCCGACTGCGCAATCATTTCTATACCACCGGCCGACTGAAAGCCCACCGGGCCGGCGTCCCCGTAGTCTGCATTGGCAACCTGACCACCGGCGGCACGGGCAAGACCCCCCTGGTGGTCTGGCTGTGCCGGTATCTGCGTGAAAGGCAAGTGCCCTGTGCGATCCTGACACGGGGATACAAGATGCCGCGCGGCGCGCTATCGGACGAGCCCGCCCTGCTCGCGGCCCAGTGCCCGGGCGTGGCGGTGGTCGTCAATCCGGACCGGGTGGCCGGCGCCGCTGAGGCGATCCGTAGCCACGGGGCGAGAGTCCTGGTCATGGACGACGGCTTCCAGCACCGCCGGCTGGCGCGGGACCTGGACATCGTGGCCATCGACGCGATGCGGCCGTTCGGTTGCCGTAGCATGGGCGTCCCGCCCATAGATTCAAGATCACGGGCAAGATACCCGTGCTACGGTAAGCTACTCCCCGCCGGACTATTGCGCGAGCCCGTGACGGGCTTGCGACGGGCCCATGCCGTGGTCCTGACTCGGTGCGATCAGGTATCTGAAGACACACTGCGGCAGATCGAAGAGAGTATCCGGCGAATGAATCGGGATCTGGTCCTCGCGCGGTCCATCCATGTACCTGTCGGGATCAAGACCCGCGATGGAGTGGAGATCGGCCTAGATCAATTGCGCGGCAAGCGGCTGTTCGCCTTCTGCGGGATCGGAAATCCGCCATCGTTCTTCCATACCGTCGAGCACCTGGGAGGAATGCTGGTCGGATCGAAAACGTACGACGACCACTACCGCTACACCGCCGCCGACCTCGAGCAAATCCACAGAGAGGCCGCGGCGCAGGAGGTATCGCTCATTCTGACCACGCAGAAAGATGGGACCAAGATAGCGCGGTTGCCTCATCCGCCGCAACAGCCGCCGCTGGCGTACTTGACCATTGAATTGCAGGTTACAGCCGGGGCCGACAGGCTAACCGCCTTGATTGACCGGCTGCTTAGCGATACAATGCCCACGCGGTAGCAGTCCGCATCACGCGGTTGAGATTGCTTCGCTGCGCTCGCAATGGCATACTGTGCCTGTTCATGTCATTGCGAGTCTCAGAGCTGCTTCGCGGTGAGTCGATGGAAGAAACAAAGCCGCGGCTTCGGGTGCCATGCTTACGCTCGCGTAAGCATGTCTGATCGATCGAATCGAGCATGTCTACGCCAGCGTAGACATGGCACCCAACACAAGGCATGCTCTGCTTAGGAAGAGCGCGGCGGCGAGGTCATCTCTACCTCCGCGATGCGGAATGGCTCCAGGCAAGACGTTGGTGCCCGTATGTATGAACAACTGCTCCAGACCATTGGAAATCTTGGCACGCCGAGGATTCTCGTCGCCGGCGACTTCATGCTCGATGTCTACATCTACGGCGACGCGGCCCGGATCAGCCCGGAGGCCCCCGTGCCCATCCTGAAGGTGACGGAGACGGAAGCGCGGTGCGGCGGGGCGGGCTCGGTCGCGGCTGACCTGGCGGCGCTGGGAGCGGTGCCTGTCTGTATCGGCGTGGTGGGCGAGGACGCCAACGGCAGCGTGTTGAAAGAGCGGCTGACCAACGTGGGTGCCGACATCGCGGGCATTTGCGAAGTCGCGGACCGCCCCACGACCACCAAACAGCGGTTGATCGGTCTGGCCCAGCATCGCCACAAGCAGCAACTTATGCGGATCGACCAGGAAAGCACCGATGCCCTGTTAGATTCCGTCCGCGATCGGCTGCTGCAAAAGTACTGCGCGGCCCTGGAGCAGGTAGATATTGTCTGTTTGCAGGACTACGACAAGGGTATGCTGGCGGGCGAGATGTGCAAGGAGATGATCCGGCTGGGGACCGAGGCGGGACGCCGGGTCCTCGTCGATCCCGTGCTCAACCACGATTACACGAAGTACGCCGGCGCCACCTTGCTGACGCCGAATCGTCAGGAGGCCGCGGCTGCGGTCCAATTCGAGATCCGAGACGTGGCGGACGCCGCGAAGGCCGCACGGGCCCTCCGCGAAACACTCCGGCTGGGCGCCGTCGTCATCACCCTGGATAAGGAGGGTCTGTATCTCTGCACGGACCGCGACGACCAACTGATCCCCGCCCGGGCCCGCAACGTGTACGACGTGACGGGAGCCGGCGATGCGGTGTTGGCGACTTTTGCTGTCAGTCTGGCAGCCGAGAGCGATTACCTGACCGCGGCACATCTGGCCAATATCGCCGGCGGTATCGAGGTGGAGAAGTTCGGGGCCGCCACCGTGAGCATGTCCGAGATGATTCACGAGATCGCCGGTCAATTCGGGACCCAGAACACCAAGCTCCGCTCTCTCGACGCCCTCCTGGACGAGATCCAGTGGCGGCGCGGCCGGGAGCAGACCATCGTCTTTACGAACGGCTGCTTCGACGTGATCCACCGCGGGCACATCGACTACCTGCGCTTCTGCAAGGCCCAGGGCGACGTGGTCGTGGTGGGTCTCAACAGCGACAGTTCCGTCCGGGCGATCAAGGGGCCGCAGCGCCCGATCAACAATCAGTACGATCGGGCCGCCGTGCTCTCCGGGCTCGAAACCGTGGACTTCATCACGATCTTCGACGATCCCAGCGTCCTGGGTCTCGTGAAGAAGGTCCGGCCCGACGTGATCGTCAAGGGCGGCGATTGGGGCAACAAGCAAGGCGTCGTCGGCTGGGACTTCGTGGAATCCTACGGCGGCAAAGTGATGCTCGCCCCGCTGGTGCAGGGCAAGAGCTCGACCGCCACGATAGAGAAGATGCAGGCGTTGCAGGCAGATGCGAAAGGAGGATAGTCCGAAACCGCCCCGGGGGCGGAAATTCGAAGCACGAATTTCGACAACTCCGCCGCAGGCGGACGCCTGTTGCCCCGTGTCGTTCGGGCAATCCGAAACAAATGCAAAACCCAAAGCTCAAATGACCGAAACGCGGCGCCGGGCCAGGCCCGTTTCGAATTTTGGATTTTGAATTTCGAATTTGTTTCGGATTTCGTGCTTCGAATTTCGGATTTTCTAGAAGATGGATCGCCAAACGATCAAAGAAGCGGTTGAGACCCACAAGAAAATGGTGGCGGCGTTCGAGACGTCCGCCGGCGATCGCCTCGTCGCGATCGCCGAGATGATCGTGCAGTCGCTCCAGGCCGGTGGGACCCTGTATCTGTGCGGCAACGGCGGCTCGGCGGCTGATGCCCAGCACATCGCCGGTGAGTTCGTGGGGCGTTTCCGCCGGGAGCGCCGGGCTCTGCCCGCGGTGGCGCTATCCACCGATACCTCGATCCTCACCTGCATTGGCAACGATTACGACTTCGAACGGGTGTTCGCCCGGCAGGTCGAGGCCCTGGTCCGGCCGGGGGACATCCTCTGGGCGTTCTCCACGAGTGGCGCCTCGCCCAACGTGCTCCGGGCGGCCGAGACCGCCCAACGCCAGGGCGCCCGGGTGATCGCCTTCACGGGCCGGGCGAACAGCAAATTGGAGGCTTTGGCCGACTTGTGCCTGTGTGCCGAAGCCGCCCTGACGGCCCGGAGTCAGGAGATTCATCAACTGGCGTATCACATCATTTGTGATCTTGTGGAGCAAAGCTTGAGTGGGTGAGAACAGTTGATTGAGGCAGGATGCTATGTCGAACACGGCGGTATTTCTCGATCGAGATGGAACGCTGATCCACGATCCGGGCTATCTCAACCACCCCGATCAGGTGCAAGTGATCGACGGGGTGGCGGAGGCTCTGAAGGAATTCCAGCTTCTGGGCTACAAGACGGTGGTCGCCTCGAATCAATCGGCCGTGGCCCGAGGGCTCGTCACCATCGAGATGCTCGAACGGATTCACGACCGGCTCCGCGAGCTGCTGGCCGTCAAAGGGGCCACGCTGGACGGAATCTACGTCTGTCCCGACCATCCCGACGGCGTGGTCCCGGAGTACCGCAAGGACAGCGACTGGCGCAAGCCCAGGCCCGGCATGCTCCTGGCGGCCGCCGGCGAGATGGACATCGACCTGACCCGGTCCTGGATGATCGGGGACAGCGACAAAGACATCGAGGCCGGTCACAGCGCCGGATGCAAGACGATCCTGATCGGCTCGCTGCCCGCCGACCCCACCCAGCGCCAGACGTGCAAGGCGGATTATGTGGCCGTGAACATGAGGGAAGCGGTGAATATTATCAAGCGACACCGCCGCAGTTTCGCAGAGAAGCGCGAGGACAGCCGTCCGGCGCCGGTGCCGGAAACGACCGAGGAGCAGATTCTGGCCGCCAAATCCGCCGAGATCCTGTCGATGCCCCAAGAGCCTGTTGCCAAGAAACCGCCGGAGAGAGTCCCGGCCCCTTCCGCCCCGCCGGTCGTCCTTCATACCCGGACCGAGCAAATTCTGACGAATATTCTGGAGCACTTGCGACGGATGCAGAATCGCGAGGTGTTTGGCGAGTTCTCGTTGATGCGGCTAATGGCGGGCATCATTCAGGTTTTCGTGCCCTTCTGCCTGCTGCTGGCCCTGTGGTTCCTGATGGGATCGCGACGACAGGACAACAACGTCTTGCCGGCCCTCGGTTTCGCGGCGGTCCTGCAGTTGATGGCCCTGACCTTCTACATCATGCACGGGCGCCGGTAGGCGAAAACGGATCGATGATTGGTAAAGGATGATGGATGATTGACAGAGGAGCCCGAACGCCCTCCTCCATAATCCATAATCCATTATCCTTAATCAATGAGCGACAATGACGTCGAAGCTTGCTGATATCAAGACGCTGGCGGTTCGCTGCCCAAACTGGGTGGGCGACATCGTCATGGCGACCCCGGTCTTCGAATGTCTGCGCCAGAGCCTGCCCCAGGCACGAATCATCGGCATCCTGAAACGAAGCGCGCAAGGGATCGTCAAAGACAGCCCGTGGTTCGATGCGTTCGTCGCGGCCGACGACAAGACCTGGGCGGGTTTTCAGCAGATGCGCCGCCAGCTCGGCTCCCTGACGCCGGAGGCGGCCATCCTCCTGACGAACTCCGTGCGGTCTGCGCTGACGATGCGTCTGAGTGGCATTCGGCGCGTCTACGGCTATCGGCGGCAATGGCGCGACCTGTTGCTGACCGGCGGGCCCACTGCGGCCCGCAACGGCAAGATTGTCCCCACTCCGATGATCGAATACTACCTGGGAATCTGTCAGTGGCTCGGCTTGGACCTGCCGTCCCGGCCCAAGCCCACCCTGTTCATCGGCGACGATCTCCGCCGGCGTGGCGAGACGATTCTCGCCCGGTACGGGGTCGAGGAAAAGGACTTCGTCATCGGACTGACTCCCGGCGCGAGCTTCGGGTCTTCGAAATGCTGGCCCGCGGAGCATTTTGCCCAGTTGGCCGAGTTGTGCCAGGATCGTTTCCAGGCCAAGGTGATCCTCTTCTGCGGACCGGGCGAAGAGGCCACCGCACAGGCGATTCTGGGCCAGACCAAGGCCAGGATCATCGACGCCCGGACCGGAGGGTTCGATCTGGAGGTCCTCAAGCCGCTCGTGAAACGCTGCAACCTGTTCATCACGAACGACACGGGACCACGGCACTACGCGGTCGCCTTCGAGGTCCCGATCGTCGTCCTCATGGGCTCGACTGATCCCCGCTACACGGAGGCGAACACGGAGCGGACGATCGTGGTGCGAAAGGAACTGGACTGTTCGCCCTGCCACAAGAAGGTATGTCCGCGGCATCATGAGTGCATGACAGGGATTCAGCCGGCCGAAGTGCTGGCGGCGGCCGAGCAGCTTCTGCGCAGGTGCCGGTAGCATGCCTCCCGCACGTTTCTTCGCCGGCGCACAGTTCCAGAAGGCACTGGCCGACCTTGGTTTGATCTCCCTCGAGGCGGTGTTTGCCTTCGAGGGCGGCCGAGACTTGGCGAAGCCGAGCATCGGTCAGTTTCGGCGCAGGCTGCAACTGGACTTGACGCCCACCGACTCCGCCGACCCGGTTCGAGTGTTTCTCAAACGCTATGACCGGCCGCCGGTCCTCTCCCAGTTACGCAACTGGCTTTTGCACTATCGTCGGAGGAGCTTCGCGCGAACGGAGGCGGAAACGGCCGAACGACTGGCGGCCTGCGGCATCAACACGCCGCGGATCGTCGCCTGGGGCGAGCAATGGGGCGTCCTCTGCGAGCACCGAAGCTTCGTGATGATGGAAGAGATCAAGGACTCCGAGTCCCTCGAACGCCGGTTGCCCCCCTGCTTTGAGGGCGACGCGACAAGGGCCGAGTTGCCGGCACACCGGGACTTTATCCGTCAGCTTGCTTCGTTCATCCGCCAGTTCCACGAGACGGGATTCCGCCATCGCGATCTCTATCTGTCCCACATCTTCTGTTCTTGCGCGGGACAGTTCAGCCTGATCGATCTGGCACGGGCCTCCCGACCGATCCTGCGCCGGCGGTTCCAGGTGAAGGACATCGCCCAATTGCACTATTCCGCACCGGCGACGACCTTCTCCCGAACGGATCGCCTGCGGTTCTACCTAGCCTATGCGGACCGGCCACGACTGCGGCCCCAGGACAAGGTTTTCCTTTGGCGAGTCGTGCGAAAAGCCTCTAAAATGGCCCGGCACAGCGCCAAGCACGGCGTCCCGGTCCCTTTTCTCGAAGGTTGAATGGTCCAGAAGGTCGCTCTCATCATCGAACGCGCCAACCTCGCCCTCGGGGGAGCCGAACGCTCCCTGTTCGAGGTGGCCGAGGCATTGTCGGCCCTGGGACTTCAGGTCGATGTGCTCGCCGCGAAAGCGAATACCGATGCCCAGAACGTCCGAGCGCTGTGCCGCGAGGTTCCGGGTAAGCGAGTCAGTCTCCCCGTGTTCGGCCGGGCCCTGAGACGGTATTTGGCACAAGCCGATTACGACATTATCCACAGCGTGCTGCCCTTCGACTTTGTGGATCTCTACCAGCCACGAGGCGGCACCTACGCCGAATCTCTGCAGCGGAGCATCGCCAGCTATCCCAGGCCGGCGGTGCGCTTTTACAAACGCCTGACCGCCTGCGCCAATCGGCGTCGGTCCCGACTCCTGCGGGCCGAACGCAGACTCTGCCAAGGCTCGGATGGTCCCGTGATCGCCGCCCTGTCCCACTACGTGGCCGATCAGTTCCGGAGGCACTACGGGACCGCCTCCGAGCGCATCGTTCTGACGCTCAACGGCGTCCGAACAGACAAACGGGTCAATGCCACCCTCGCGGACAACCTTCGCACGCAGATCTTCTCCGAACTCGGCGTGACGAAGGACGACCATCCCGTGCTCTATCTGTTCGTCGCGCACGACTTTCGACTCAAGGGACTCCATCCCCTGATCCGCGCGCTCGCCGCCGCTCGCACCGAACAACCGGCCGGCCTGGTCGTGGTGGGAGCGGATCGCAGCAGCGGCTACCGCCGGCTCGCCCAGCGGCTGGGGATCGAGAAACGGGTCGTGTTTCTCGGCCGGGTCCCGGAGGTCCAGAACGTCCTGGCCATCAGCGACGTGGGCGTTCTGCCCACGTTCTGCGACGCGGCCAGTCGGTCCACCCTGGAGGCCCTGGCAGCGGGAAAGCCTGTCATCACGACGCGTTTCAACGGCGCTACAGACCACTTCACCCATGGCCGTCACGGCCTGGTCGTCGATGCGCCGGAGGACATCGACGGCCTGGCCTCGGCCCTCCGACACTTCTCCGTGACTGCCAACCTCGAGCGAGCCGCACGGGCCATCCGCGAGGACAGACTCGCCGAGAAGATTTCCATCCAGAGAGTCGCCCAGGACCTGATCCGCGTGTATGACTCTATCCTGGAGAATAGGGGCCATCTGGCCACAATCTCAGATGCATCTGCTTGTGATCACGACTAACCCGGACCGCGCGAGCTTTCGCAGCCGGATTGGCATGTACCTGGACCTGCTTCGCAGCAAGGGCATCCAGACTACCGTCGCCAGGCTGTCCAACAGCGTCTCGGAACGCCGAGCGCTGCTCATGTCGGCACGGTGCTCGGACGCCGTCCTGCTCCAGCGCACCCTGCTGACGGCGTGGGACGGGTACTGGTTGCGCCGCTGCGGCAGGATCGTGATCTACGATTTCGACGACGCCATCATGTACAGCAACCGCCAGCCCGGCCGGAGTCCGCGTCGCCGTCTTCGGAGTTTCGGCCGTGCGGCCGCCCTGTCCAGTCTGGTTCTGGCCGGCAACGAGTATCTCGCCGACCACGCGCGGCGGTACGCGGCCAATGTCCGGGTTCTGCCCACAGGTCTGGACTTGAATCCTTACCGTGTGACCATACCACGCGCGGAGGACGGTCGCGTGCGGCTGGTCTGGATCGGAAGCCGCAGCACCCTCAAGTACCTCCGCGAGATCACCCCGGCGCTGGAGGAACTGGGCACCCGCATCCCCAACCTGGTCCTGCGGATCGTCTGTGACGAGTTCCTCGATCTCCCATCGCTGAAGGTGGAGAAGCACCGCTGGTCGCGCGAGACGGAGGCACGGGATCTGATGACGAGCGATATCGGTCTGGCCCCTCTGCCGGATGACCCCTTCACCCGCGGCAAATGCGGGTTCAAGATCCTCCAGTACCGGGCCGCCGGTCTGCCGGTGGTCGCCTCACCCGTCGGGGTCAACGCGCAGTATGTGCAGCAGGACGTGACCGGGTTCCTGGCACGGGACTTGCCGCAGTGGGTTGACAGACTCCGTGCCCTGGTCGAGAATCCCGAGTTGAGAACGACCCTGGGACGCTACGGCCAGCGTGAGGTCGAGAGGTTTGACGTCAGCGTCATCGGGGAGCAGTTCTGCCGGCTCATCACCGAGTGCCTGGGACAGGAAAATGATTGAGATGAACCAGCATAGCGGTTCCCACGAGCGTCAGGCAGCAATCCGGACGGTGCCTCGTTCGTGTGGCCTGTGCGGCCGCGACGAGGGCGAGTTCTTGTTCCACGCCAGGGACCGGCTCCACGGGTGCGAAGGGCTCTTTACTTATGTGCGGTGCCGAGGTTGCGGGCTCGTCTACATGAATCCACAGATTGTGCCGGCGGACCTTCCCAGGGTCTACCCCGCCGACTACAGCCCCCACCAAGCTCGTCGAAAGAAGCCGCAGAGCCGGCGCGTTCTTGCGGCCGTCATCAGGAAAGCCCCGTTTGTCCCCCACGTTTGTGCGAGGTTCAGCCGCGGCAGCCGCCTGCTCGACGTGGGCTGCGGCAGCGGTGCCTTTCTGCACGCGATCCGGGCCGTGACGGGATGCGAGGTTTGCGGCGTGGACCTCTCCCAGGCGGCGGTCGCCACGGCGCAGCAGGCTTACGGCGTCGAGGTGTTCGCCGGGACGCTCACGGAGGCGCCCTTTCCGGAGGAGTCTTTTGACGCCGTCACCGCGTGGTGGTACCTGGAGCACGTCCCGAACCCGCGTGAGGTTCTGGACAAGGTTCATCAACTGCTCAAGCCGGAGGGCCGCTGCATCCTCGGTGTGCCAAACGCGGCCGGTTTCAACGCCCGCGTCTTTCGCGACCGGTGGTTTCACCTGGACTGTCCGCGGCACTTGTACCTCTACTCGCCGGCGACGATCTCACGGCTCCTGGAGCAGGCCGGATTCGTTGTGGAAGGCATCGCCTTTGATGCCAACCCCCGGGGCCTCCTCCAGTCGCTGCGCTATCGCTTCGGCAAGGATGACACACCCTTGAGCCAGCGTCCGAATCCGCCAGGCTTTCATCTGATGAAAGCGGTCGCTCGCCCGTGGACGAAACTCGTGGCCCTGCTCCGGCAGGCCGATCTCATCGTTGTGTGCGCTCGCAAGGGGAACCATGGAGCCTCAGATAAAGATCGATCTTGAGGGAATTCTACAGAGCCGCGAGCCGGTGCGTATCGAATTGGGCTGCGGCGAGAGAAAACGCCCCAGCCGCCTCGGCATCGACAGGCTCGATTTGCCGGACGTGGACATCGTGGCGGATCTGGAGGCGGGTCTGCCGTTCCTGCCGGACCGCTGTGTCGATGAAATCCACTGCCGCAGCGTTCTGGAGCACATCGAAAACTTCGAACACCTGTTCACCGAGATGATCCGCGTGCTGAAAGAGGACGGCCGAGCCTACATCTTCGTCCCGCACTTCTCGAATCCGTACTACTACTCCGATTACACCCACAAGCGGCCCTTTGGCCTGTACACCTTCTACTACTTTGCGGACCCCGAGCACCAGCCACGCCGCAAGGTCCCCAGCTTCTACACGAAGACCCGCATCGAGATCCTCTCCTTGAAGCTCAAGTTCCGATCGCCATTCCGGGTTCTTCTTTCGCCGCGAAAGCTCCTCGGGGCGCTTATCAACCTGCATCCGGCCTTCCAGGAGTTCTATGAGGCTGGGCTGTGCTATTGGGCGCCCTGCGACGGCGTGGAAGTAATTCTCAGGCCGGCCAGATCCCGCAAGTAGCGCTCGACGTCGCGCTGGTATCGGCGCCGCCAGAGCCAGCCCGCCCCGCCGATGCGCATGGCGTCGAGGTCCGTCAGCACGATGCCGGTCCCGTCATACAGGATATTCGTGTGCTTCATGTCGCCGTGGCTGATGCCGTGCTCCGCCATCACGCGCAGGAGCGTCAACACCTGGTCGTGGATGCGCTGCTTCTGCGATTCGGGGATCGTCTCATCCCGGAGAATCTTGTGCACCTGGGGCGCTGGGACGAAGCGCGTCACAAAATAGGACCGCCACAGAAGAGGGCCGCGGTACTCATCCACGTACGCGAGCGGCTCCGGGGTGGCGATCTTCAGAGCCACCAGCCGCTGGGCGTTCCACCAATTTCGCTGCGCCCGCGAGCCCTTGATCGTATGCCGCAGGGAATGCCAGAGACCCCGGTGATTGTACCGCTTGATCACGGCATCGTGTCCATTCCAGAGCACGCGACTGACGAAGGAGATGCGGTCATTCTTCAGAACCTGCCCTTCCTGCAGCAGGACATCCGCTCGCCGGACAAATTCGGGCATCGACTGATCTGTGGCGAACTGCCGGTCGAAAACGCCCCGGTACGCCGGGACCTTCAGTCGCAGCGTCCGGCTGTCAGCCCCCAACAAATCCAATTTCCATGCGCGTGTGTTCATCCGTCGTTGGCCTTCTGACCTCAGAGCCTCTAACACAATGCTCATTTCGTGCAAGGCCGATTCCTCGTCTGTCATTCCCGCGCAGGCGGGAATCCAGTCGCGCCGGGGCTTTCCTGGGCCCCCGCCTGCGCGGGGGTGACAAAAAGAAGGCTACCTCTGCCCTGCTTCAGTTAGAGAGTGTTTGAGAAGTCGGTTTTGCCGTAGCATGGGCATCTTGCCCATGAGTCACAGGGCCATCTTGGCCCTGCCCGCACGGGCAGGATGCCCGTGCTACTTCTCAAACACCTTCTTAGAGCCTTCAGGCCATGCTATCCTCATCGTTTTCCGGCAGAAGGTCAAGCACCCGGCCGCCATCCCTGTCTCCCCACGACTGAATATTTGCGTCCGGCGTTCTTGCCAATGGCCTGCTCCACCGGTATAATCGCAGACTCAAAAAGGAAGGGCCCCTATGATGTACGTCGTTTTTGCCATTGGCATCATTGCGGCTTATTTGCTCGGCTCCGTGCCGTTCGCTTTTCTCATCGCCTGGGCGCACGGCAAAGACCTGCGCACCATCGGCTCGGGCAATATCGGCGCCACGAACCTGGCCCGCGCGGTCGGCCGCAAGTGGGGCTACTTCTGTTTTGCCCTCGATGTCTTGAAGGGCCTGGCGCCCGTGGCGATTGTGGGGGTCGTCGCCGGCGTGGCGGACAACGCGCTGCTTCTGTCTTTGTGGCTCTTGGTGGGAATCGCGGCGATTTTGGGACACGTGTTCCCCGTCTACCTGCGGTTCAAAGGCGGCAAAGGGGTCGCGACCAGCTTCGGCGTCGCCCTGGGACTCTGGCCCTACTTCACCCTCTGTGCCTTGATTGCCCTGGTGGTCTGGATCGTCGTCGTGCTGATCTGGCATTACATCTCGCTGGCGTCGATCTGTGCGGCGGTGGCTTTCCCCATCGCCCTGATGCTCGGCATCCTCGCCGTCCCCCACTGGCATTCGACGAACTTATGGCCCCTTCTGGTGGCGGCCGTAGTGATTCCCATACTCGTCATCGTCCGGCACCGCGAGAACATTCGCCGCCTGGTGGCCGGCACGGAAAACAGAGTGCGCAGCAGAACGAGCGAGTCATAGGGGAGGGGTCTCGGATCATTTCACATAGCAATGTGTCGTCCGACATATGCAGGGGTAGATTGAAACAGTACCATTTCTGAAAAGGAGGATCACCAATGAGTCACGCCGCACGCCATGCAAGCGTAGGAAAAGTCCTGGTTCTGATGTCTCTTCTGGCGTTCGCCGGTCCGGCCGCGGTCGTACTGGCGGCCGAGGACATCACGGGCCAGTGGGAAATGACGATGGATTTCGGCGGCCGGCCGTCCTATGCCACGCTCTCCATCGCCAAGAGCCCGGACGGGACGTTCACCGGCAAATGGGGCTCGGCGGAGCTAACCAACGTCAAGTTCGACGGCCAGAAGCTGACCTTCACCCGCGCCCTGAAGTTCGGGGATAACGAATTCACGATGACCTACACGGGAACCGTCCAAAACGGCAAGATCACCGGCGCCTTCTCCACCGATAACGGCGAGTTCGCCGCCAATGGGGCCCGGAAAAAGCCGATCGCGCTGGTCTTGGGCCAGTGGGACATGCAGTACAAGATCGGGGATCGGGATGTCACCGGCCGCTTGACGATTTCGCAGAAGCCCGACGGCAGCCTGGAGGGCAAATGGACCAGCCAGCGCGGCGAAAGCACGATCTCCAACGTCAAGGCTCAGGGCGAGAAGCTGACGTTCGACCGCACGAGCAGCTTCAACGGCAACGAGTTCAAGTCCAGCTTCGAGGGAATGGTCCAGGGCGATAAGCTGGTCGGCACGTTCAAGAGCGACCGCGGCGAGATACCGGCCACGGGCCAACGGTTCGGGGCGGCCCTCATTGGCACGTGGGAGCTGACCGTCACCTCCGATCGCGGCACCTTCCCGGGCCGCATCGTGGTCTATCCGGACCTGACGGGCCGGTATGAGCTCTTCGGCGGTGAGATCCCCATGAAGACCCTCAAATTCGAGGACGATCAGTTGACGTTTGTCGTCGAGGTCGGCTTCGGCGACCAAGTCTCTGAGATCAACTTCAAGGGCAAGGTGGATGGCAAGACCTTGAAGGGGCAGAGCACCTCCACTTGGGGCACCAGCGAAATCACCGGCAAGAAAATCGAGGCCGGCGCGTCGCAAAAGGCCGCCGGGATCGTCGGCACGTGGGAGTTCACGAGAGAAGGCCAGGACGGCACTCGTCGCACGAGCACCCTGACGATTAAGCCGGATATGACCGGCACGTACAAGATGCGCGATACCGAGGTGCCCGTGACGAATCTGGTCGTCAGCGGCGATCAGGTGGGCTTCAAGGTGGTCATGAAGTACAACGATAACGAGGTCCCGATGGAGTTCAAGGGCAAGATCGACGGTGGAACGCTCAAAGGCGAGATGACCACGTCTCGAGGCACCCGCGAGGCCATCGGCAAGAAGGTGCAGTGACAGGCCCGCAACCGCGGATCTGAAATTCGGCAGACTAGAAGTCGTGGGGTGTGCTGGTTCGCCCGGCACACCCCACGACGCATAAATGCGCCTTCAAGTCAACATTCGAGCAGCCCTCAAGATGCCTTTTCGAGGCGCTCGGCGACCCAAACCTTAATGATAGATTGCCGAGGCACACCTAAGCGTTTCGCTTCCTTCTGGCCCTCGCCACATTAGGGTGCCTGGGAAGATCTTCGCCTTCCTCAAACAGCTTACCGCACTTACGCGCCTTCATAGACTCACTTGCTACTGGCGTTCAATATCGTCAGCCCCACAATTTCTTTGCCGTCTTTGCGGATCAGGATGTCATCCGCCAGTTCAATCGTCTCTTTTGCTCTTTGAGGTTTGCGGAAGCTCATGTAAAGCACATCGGCTTCCTTGTCGTAATCCAGCCACACATGCTGGGCGGGCAGTTTCGTGATCTTCGTCGCTACGGCAATGCAGTTGCTGACGAAATCGGCGGTCTTCTTTGCCGCTATGGTCGCCATATGATCTCTCCTTGGGGCCTTCTCGACAAAAGATAGGCCGTGATCACAAATCCATCACGTTTGGACAACTCACGATACACTACCACCAGCCACTTCGTCCTGCCCAGGCTTCTCACGGCTTTCAAAGCACCGTGGCTTCCCCGGACAACAGCCTCAGGATTCTCCACAATGTCCAGGATTTCGTGGAAGGTGCTCGCCAAGTCGTCGTGATTTTCGACAATATGATACCACCTCTCATAGCTCAGGCGTATCGGCACACCGTTGACCGAATAGGCAGTATACACGTCTTGTGCTCCGCGACGAGTGGCCAGAGTCCTTACGCGATCTCAGTGTATTATACGCCTGCGACCTCATCCATCAACACGTAAGTAGGGGCTTTTCGGGGATCGCTTCTCCGTGTATAGTCTGTGGGTGGAAAAGGCCAAACCCAATGCCTGTAAGGAACTTGAGAAATGACCAAGGATAACGCCGTTTACATCAACCAGTTGAAGGACCACGTCGAGCAGGAAGTAACGCTCCACGGCTGGCTGTACAACAGCCGGGCCAGCGGCAAGATCCAGTTTCTGATCCTCCGCGACGGCACGGGCCTGTGCCAGTGCATCGTCGAAAAGGGCAAGGTCCCCGATGAGCTTTTCGAGCAGCTTAAACGGCTCGGCCAGGAATCGTCCTTGTCGTTGACCGGGACCATTCGCGTCGAGGAACGCAGCGTCGGCGGCTACGAAATGGCGGTGACCGACGCTCAAGTTATCGCGCCGGCCGAAGGCTACCCGATCACACCCAAGCCGCACGGCGTGGAGTTCCTCATGAAGCATCGCCATCTGCACCTGCGCTCGCAGCGGCAGTGGGCCATTGGCAAGGTCCGGCACACCGTGATCGACGCCATTCGCCGGTACTTCAACGACAGCGGCTTCATCCTGGTCGATACGCCCATCTTCACGACCATCGTCGGAGAGGACCAGACCTCGCTGTTCGAAGTGGACTACTTCGGCCGGCCGCTGCATTTGACGCAGACCGGGCAACTCTATCTTGAATCGGCCGCAATGGCCTACGGCCGGGTCTACTGCTTCGGGCCAACCTTCCGGGCCGAAAAGAGCAAGACCCGCCGACACCTGACCGAGTTCTGGATGGTCGAGCCGGAGGTCGCCTTCACGGACCTTGACGGCCTGCTCGGCTTGGCGGAGGGCCTCGTCTCGTCCATCGCTCAGCGTGTCCTGGCGGACAATCGCAGCGAGTTGCAGACCCTCGGGGCTGACATCCCAACATTGGAGAAGGTCCAGCCCCCCTTCTACCGACTGACCTACAGCGAGGCAGTCGAGATTCTCAAAGGCCCCCAGACGCGGGAGTTCCTCGCCCGCGAGCGGGACGACCTGCAAAAGCAGAAACAGCAAATGGAGAACCGGATCGCCGACCTTGAGAAGCAGCAAGCCGGCCAGCTCAAACAGTGGCAACAGGACAAAATCGCGGCCGAGTTGATCGATCTGCGCGGCGAGTTGGAGGAGGTCAACACGCGGATCGAGAACAATCCCAAGCACGACCAACTGGCCGCGGAATTCCCCTGGGGCAAGGACCTGGGCGGCTCCGACGAAACGATCATCTCGCAAATGCACGACAAGCCCGTGTTCGTGACGCACTACCCACGCGAGGCCAAGGCCTTCTACATGAAGACCGACCGCCAGAATGAGAAAGTCGTCGAGAACTTCGATTTGCTGGCCTCCGCCGGCTTCGGCGAGATCATCGGCGGCTCGGTCCGCGAGGACGACTACGACCGGCTGCTGGCCCGCATCAAAGACCAGGGCCTCAACCCGGAGACCTACAACTGGTACTTAGACCTGCGCCGATACGGCTCGGTCCCACACGGCGGCTTCGGCCTCGGCGTCGAGCGCACGGTCGCTTGGCTCATCAACGAGCGCCACATCCGCCAGTGCATCCCGTTCCCCAGGATGATGGACAAGGTCTACATCTGAGCGCGATTGTGGTGACGCCGTAAAGCGTTTTCGTAGCATGGGCATCTTGCCCATGAGTCGCAGGGCCATCTTGGCCCTGCCCTCACGGGCGAGACGCCCGTGATACACACGGGCAGGATGCCCGTGCTACGGTGTCATTACGGGCACACCACAAACGAGAACCCAAAGCCTGTCTCCAAACTGGTCTCTCGCCGTCTTTCAGTAGAACTCAGATTCGGGTCGCATCTCCGACCCAGTGAGAATCGGTTGAAATGCTCAACTGGCGGTGTAGAATGTCGGTTTGTCTGACATCAAGGGCGGTGCCCTGACAGAAGGAGACGCAAATGGCCAATGGACCGGATTACATAAGCAAAATCGCGGTGCGCGGCTTCAAGTCCATCGCTGACGAACAGCAGATCGAACTGCGGCCCTTGACGTTGCTTGCCGGGGCGAATAGCTCGGGCAAATCCAGCTTGATGCAGCCCGTTCTTCTCCTCAAACAGACCTTGGAGGCGCCAAGTGATCCGGGACCACTGCTTCTGAACGGCCCGAACGTTCGCTTTACGTCGGCAGACCAACTCCTCAGCCAAAACACCGAGAGAACGCTCAGACCAGAATTCGCGACCCGGATTGAACTGTCAGAAGGGACAAATCTTGAAGTCGTTTTCAGACGTGTGAGGGAGGTCGGTTTTGAGATAGGTGTGATGCGCTGTTCGCGTAACGATCAGAAGCTGGAAATGCTGCCCAATATGTCTGATGAGGAGATCGACAAAGCTCTTGATACCTCCTTCGAGCCCATCTGCACCGGAGAGGAGGCATTCAGGCTCCTCCCAGTTTTCCTCATGGACCTTCTGGCCAGACTCGGAAAGACTAAGGAGAGTCTACATTGGTCCGTACAGCGAGAACGGTGCTTCCTTTCTTTCGGGGTCTCAGGGCAAAATGCTGGGCTGGCAGGAATTGCGCCAAGAGGCAGTCTATCCCCTGCCAGTCGGTTCGTTCCACATCTCCAAGGTCTAATCCACCTTGCCGGCTTGCGAGGGAATCCCCAACGTACATACCCCAGGCGGGCCGCCGGTCCACTATTTCCAGGGACTTTTGAGGACTACGTTGCGAGTATAATCACGCAGTGGCAGGCCAAAGATGACCCTCGGTTGTCCCAACTCGGAGCGGCACTTGAGGATATGGGATTGACCTGGACGGTGAAGGCCGAACCTGTGAATGACGCACAGGTCGAACTCCGCGTTGGACGCTTGCCACACAGTAGATCAGGAGCCGATCACGACCTTGTCAGCATCGCCGATGTTGGCTTTGGCGTGTCACAGTCGCTGCCTGTCCTGGTTGCCCTGATTGTGGCGGAGCCCGGACAAGTCGTGTACCTTGAGCAACCCGAGATGCACCTGCACCCGCGCGCCCAGCGGCGGCTTGCACACGTGTTAGCTGATGCGGCCAATCGAGGCGTCATCGTGGTTGCTGAAACGCACAGTGCCCTGCTTCTCCGAGAGGTTCAAACACTTGTCGCAACGGGCAAGCTTTCCACGGATAAAGTCAAGTTGCACTGGTTCCAGCGGCAGGAGGATGGGCGCACGGTAGTCACGCCGGCGGACCTGGATGAGAATGGCGCGTACGGCGACTGGCCGGAGGATTTCGATGAGGTCGAACTGAATGCCGAGAAGGCTTATCTGGACGCCGTCGAAAGCAAAGAGGCCGGCAAATGACGGCCAATAGGCGGTCGAGACTCCTGGTCGTTGACGCATCGGTGGCTCAGTCGGCCGGTGAGACCGAGCATCCCGTATCATCCTGCTGCCGTGACTGGCTTTTCGGCATCCTCACCATCTGTCATCGCGTTGTCATGACAGAGGCGATACAGAACGAATGGAACCGTCACATGAGCCGGTTCACCCGCAAGTGGTTCAGATCAATGGTGGCGAAGAAGAAGGTGCATCAGTGCGAGGGCGTACAACTGAGGCGCGTCGATGAAGCGTGTGAAGGACTCTCCCCTGCCGAGCAAGACGGACTCAGAAAAGACCTCTGCCTCGTGGAAGCTGCATGTGCGGGGGACGGGATCGTGATCGCGCGTGATGACGTGATCCAGGCGATATGGCATAAGTGCCATGATCGACTTGATGTCCCCAAGCCTATCACATGGATCAACCCTGTGACTGATGGTGTCCAGGCGTTGGAGCACCTTTGACCCAAGTCGATGTCGGAGCCAGTTGGCATGGGTAATCGAAGGACCCCGATAGCGGGATCGAGTACTATGGAGATCAGGATTGAGAGTCTTCTCGAAGGGGCTCGGCGGGCCCAAGGCACCGTCGTGATTGTGGACGTCTTTCGGGCGTTCACGACGGCGGCGGTCGCTCTGGCACGCGGGGCGGACCGGATTGTCATGGTTGCTGAGATCAACGAGGCGTTGCGGCTGCGGGACCAGGACGTCGGGGAGATCTGCGTCGGTGAAGTGAACGGCATCCGGCCCGAAGGCTTCGATTTCGGCAACTCGCCGCACGAGATGATGCGGGCAGACTTGCAGGGCAAGGTCGTCATACAGTCCACCCGCGCGGGGACCACAGGTGTTGCGGCGGCGACGCAGGTCCAGGCGGTCTACGCCGGGTCATTTGTCGTGGCGGAGGCCACCACAAAGGCGGTCCGGCGGGATGATCCCGCCAACGTAACCATTGTCGCGATGGGTTGGAATGCGCGAGTGAGGACGGATGAGGATGAGCTTTGTGCGCTCTACCTGCGGAACTTGATGCAGGGCCGTCGGCCGGACCCGGAAGCGGTGCGGAAGCTCGTGTTGGCCAGTGGCGAGGCCGCCAAATTCGGCGACCCGAAGCAGCCACACTTTCATCGAGAGGATCTTGAAATTGCCTTGGAGATCGACAAGTACGACTTTGCGATTCGCGTAGTCAAGGAGGACGGTTTTCTCGTAGCGAGGCGACAGGGATGAATGAATGGACGATTCAAAAACTTCTTACGTGGGTGACGGAATACCTAACGCAGAAGGGCGTGGACGCGCCGCGGCTCAGTGCCGAGTTGCTTCTGTCCCATGTCTTGGGACTTAAGCGGATCGAGCTCTACACGCAGTACAACAAGGTCGTTGTCCAGGACCAGTTGGACCGATTACACGGCTTGGTCAAGCGAGCCGGCGAGCATGAGCCGGTCGCCTACTTAGTTGGCAGGACGGAGTTCTACTCCATCGAGTTCGAGGTCACGCCCGACTGCCTGATTCCCCGGCCCGAGACCGAGCTGCTCGTGCAACGATCGATTGAGTTCCTGCGCAAGCGAACCGGCCCGCAGTACATCTGCGATCTGTGCACCGGCTGCGGCGTGATCGCGGTCGCTATCGCCAAGAACGTCCCGGACGCGAAGGTCCTCGCCACGGACATCTCCGAGCCCGCCTTGGCTGGGGCCGCCAAGAACGTCGAGAAACACAAGCTCCAAGACCGAATCGAGCTGCGTCACGGCGACCTCTTCGAGCCGCTGGTGCCGCAACTGGACCTGTTCGACCTGATGGTGTGCAACCCGCCCTACGTCAGTGCGGCGGAATATGAGGCACTGGATCGGAATGTGAAGGATTACGAGCCGCGTATCGCCCTCTACGCCGGGCAGGACGGTTTGGACCTCTACCGCAGGATCGCGGAGAAGGTGGACCAATTCCTCAAACCCGACGGCCTCCTGCTCCTGGAAATCGGCTACCAGCAAGGCCCCGCCGTGCGGGAGTTGCTCGAACAAACCGGCGCCCTCGCCCAAATCCAGATCGACAAAGACCTCCAGCACCACGACCGCGTCGTCGCGGCCAAGCGCATGTCGGGATGATCATCTCGTCGGATCACCCGGCCTGCTGTTGTTTGCGGACCTGCTCGAGTTCGTCGGCGAGCTTGCCGACCTCCAGCCGCAATCTCACGTTTTCCCGTTTGTTCTCCAGCGTCTTTCGCACGAACCAGATGACCACGAGGATGGGGACTACGAACCAGACCACAGAGATCACGGCAATCAGGACCGTCTCTGCCGACCCGGGGGCCATGAGGGCTATGAGACTACTCATCTTTCGGCTCCTTTCTCGTTCGGACAATCGGGACTTGGCCCAGGACTATTCGCTGTCTGCCGGGCGGCAGACGATCAGCTTGGCGGTCTCTTGGCGCACTCGATCCAATGTGACCCCCAGGTCCATAAGGATCTGGAAACCGATTCCCTGCTGGGCGGCGAGAAGCCCGGCGAGCAGATGCTCGGCTCCGAGGTAGGTATGGCCCCACTGAATCGCCTGCTCGCGCGCGCACTGCGTCACCTTATCGACCTCCGCGGAGAGCGTTGCCTTGCCTGGGCCTGGCTTGCCGGACGGGCGGCGCAACTGCTCGTAGCGCTGACGGCACTTCTGCTCGGATACGTCGAGGCGTTCGAGTATCGCGGCTCCAAAGCACTTCTTCACCGACAGCATCCCCAGCAGCACGTGCTCAGTTCCCGCCTGGGTGAAGCCCTCTTCCCGAGCCTGCCGGCACGTCGCGTTCAGGACTGCCTTTGCCCGCGGCGTCCACGGCAGTTTGTCCGATTCGGCCGGTGGCGTGACAGTCCCGCCGCTGGATACATTCGAATCGCTCATCTTTTCACCTCCGCGTTCAGGATAGACCTTCTTGGACTCCAGCCAGGCATCGACATCTGCCCGGTCGAAACTGATGTTCTTGGTGCTGAGTTTGATGTACGGTGGGCAGTCGCCGTCGGCAATGTACTTGTAGATCGTCCGCTTGGAGACAGCCAGGTAAACCGCAAGATCTTCGATGGACATTAGCTGCATAATGCATTGCCTCTACTCTATATGACGCATTATGACACAATATGTTGCAATATGCACGACAAATATTCAAGAAATCTCCTGATGCGCACAGGAACACGGTGGGAATGGTACGATTTCGCGTCCGTACTGCGGTCAAGCGATTTGCCAGCAACCGCTACAGCATCGGGGGGTTCCACGCGGATCGTACGTCAGTAGGAGATCAGGGCGTGGACCTTGTGCGGGGCCAGGCGCTGACGGCCTTTCAGGTCGGTCAGCTCGATGACTACGGCGACGCCCACGACCTCGGCTCCGACCTTCTCCACGAGCTCGCAGGCCGCCTGCATCGTGCCGCCGGTGGCGAGCAGATCATCGACCAGCAGGACCTTGGCTCCACGAGGGATCGTGTCACGGTGCATTTCGATGCAATCCTTCCCGTACTCCAGCGTGTAGGTGGCACTCTCCGTCTCGCAGGGCAGCTTGCCCTTCTTGCGGATGGGGACAAAGCCGGCCCGGAGCTTGGCGGCGACCGCCGCCCCGAAGATGAAGCCGCGGGCCTCCACGCCGGCGACATAGTCCACCCCGGCTTTCTTGAACGGCGCACAGAGGGCATCGACGGCGGCGGGAAAGGCCCGCGGGTCCGCCAATAGCGGCGTGATATCTCGAAACAGAATTCCCGGCTTCGGCCAGTCGGGAACAGCGCGGATGTACTGTGCCAGGGGCGGTTGCTCTTTCGCCATGAGCCCTCCTTGATCGACGATCTACTATTTACGATTTACTATTCGGTCTTCCCACGCTGGACGCTGGCACGAGCATCGCCGAATCGCCCCAGCGCCCAAACCGTCAAATAGTAAATCCGAAATCGTAAATAGTAAATCCCAAAGTCCGGGCTCACTCCCCTTCCATGTACTCGTACAGGCTGGTCAGGGCGTCGCGTCGAATCTGGCGAATTCGCTCGCGCGTCAGTCCCATCTGCTTGCCGATCTCCTTGAGGCTCAGGGGCCGTTTCTCGCCGATGCCGTAGTGCAGCCGCAGAACCTCGGCCTCCCGGAATTCCAGCTCGTCCAGCAGCCGGACCGCCTTGTTCCTCTCCTCGTCCTCGACCAGAGAGTCTTCCGGCCGGCCGGCATTCATGTCCTCCAACGTGGATTCCAGGTTCTGGCTTTCATCCTGGTCGTCGGGACTCAGACTCTCGCCCGAGTTGCCGAGCACCTCGACAATGCGATGGATCACCTTGGCCTTCCGCACGGGCAGGTGCATCAGGTCAGCCATCTCCTCGAGAGTCAGCTTCCTGCCGACCTGGCTCTCGACCTCGGAAGCGGTATGCCGCCACTGGCTGATCAGGGTCACCATGTACGTCGGCACGTGCACCGGCTGCACGTTCTCCAGCAGCGCCCGCTTGATGCTCTGCTTGATCCACCAGGCGGCATAGGTGCTGAATCGCGTGCCCCGGTCAGGGTCGAAATAATCGACCGCCTTGATCAGGCCGAGGTTGCCCTCCTCGATCAGGTCGCCCAGGCTCATTCCACGCCCGCCGTACTTCTTGGCGATATTGACGACGAGCCGCAGATTGCTCCGCACGAGTTGCTCGCGGGCCCACGGATCGTTGTCATCCACGACCCGCCGGCCGTACCCGTACTCCTCCTCGGCCGTCAACAGGGAGGCGTCGTCGATCTCTTTGAGGTAATCCTTCAGTGTGATGTCGAAGATCATAGCACCCTCCTGCCCGACGGAAGCCTCGCGGCGCCCGCGATCAAGGGCCAGAATATTCGTTAACCGTTCGTCGTCGGGGCCCTCACGAGTATCCCCAACGATCACGGATTACATCGGCCCCGAACACAGAGCGGTTTAGCGGTGCGACGCGGGAATCGCCGGCCCCTTCGTGAAACCCGCAAAATGTACGCGAAGGACCGCCGGATATGCCGCGTGTGCGGGTTGCAGGGAAGATAACCGGGAATAACTCGGACGTTCCGAGGCACGCTCTGCGGACCTTGCCCCCGACCGCGCTCCAATCCGCTCACGCCAACACGCCCAATCGCAGGCAGGCTGAAGAGCCTCTGGTTCGATGCCGATAGAAGGAACGTAGCATCCGTGCCGACCCTGGAAGGAGCGACTTGCCTGTTCTACATCCATGCCGGGCTGTCGGCATTCTCGATGCTACTACTTTTCCGAAGATCAGCTATGCTCCATCCGATGCGAAGCGTGATGAAGAAAAGAGGGTTGCTGGTGGCCCTGATGGCGTCGGCACAGGTCTTCGGACCTACTCCCTCGCCGGCGGCCGTCTCCACCGGCGTGGCGACGGCCCATGTGTCGGTCGAGGTCAGGCCGTACATCGCTGTCAGCAGTCCGGCGGTCGTTACTATCAGCCTTCAGGCCTATCAGACGGGCTCGCCGCTCTTGGCCCAAGTCCATTTCGCGGTCCGGGCCAACGTGCCGGAGGTAGAGCTGCAGGTGACCTGTACGGATCTGTACTGGGCCGGTAATCCCACGTCTGCCTACAGAATCCCGGTGGCGGGCCCGGGCGCCCAAATCACCTGCGAGCACGGCAGCCAACTCGCCGGCGGCACCGGCTTGCTGCCATGGCAACCCACCCCCCAGCCCGGCCTCCTGCCTCCAGGCTGGACCGGCGCCGCCAGCGAAACGGGCATCTTCACCGCCTCGCCCGCCGCCACCTTCAGCCAAAACGTGACCGCAGACGTGTCGTGGGCAACAGCAGATCCCGCCCTGCCCACAGGTGAATACCTCGGTTTCGTGAAGCTAATCGGCATGGTCCGGCCGTAAACCGGAGCTACGTTCTGAGGGAGCGTTATTGGGTGATGAAGGAATCGAACCTTCAACCGCCGCATTAAGAGTGCGATGCTCTACCAATTGAGCTAATCACCCAGAATCCCCTTCGGCCCGTGCCGGAGGATCTACGTGCTCCACGCACGTCAACACGGGTAGTTTACAGCCTTACGCTCCCAATTGCAAGAGGGTTTGCACAAGAATTCATAGGCTTTCCGAGTCGTCGGATTATAGGACGATCCTGCGTTGCTGTCGGTTTTCCGGCCCTTCTCGGCCTGGTTGGGTCGCTCGCCCGCGTTTCATATATTTTAGAAGGCGACTTGCGCGGCGTAGGGGTATCGCCAAGCCATCCGGCCACAGAATTACCGAGCCATCGGGAGAATGAATCGTGATGGGGAGCAGGGCAGCAAGGCCGCGGCAAGCCACCGCAACGATGGTCACGGCTCAATTGGCGTGCCGGGACAGCCGATGGAGTGGACTGGTTTGCTCCAACAGAATTTGATGTGAAGCATGCTCCAGAAGTGCGCGATTCTCGGTCTGATCTTGCTGCTCGCGGGCGGCGCGGCCTATGCGTGGCTTGGTGGTGAGGCGCGAAACGAACGGGAGCGGGCCCAAGGCTTGGTGCCCGCCAACCCCCTGGGATCGCAAGAGTACCTCGAGAAGTACGGCCGCTGGTATCAGCTCAGCCCTGAACAACAAAACCAGTTGGTGCTGGAGTTGGACCGGGAGCGCAAGAGCAAGACAGCGGATCAGCTCGGTCTGGAGCAGCAGGCGAGATTGCGAGCCGACCTGGACAAACTGGCGGCCGGCCAGATGAATCCCGGCGATATCGCCGGTTTTCTTTACGGCCATGACTGGGAAAACCAGGTCGCACAGTACAAGAAGCACAAGGAGCAGATGGAGACGGCTCAGACCATCGCCATCGTGTGTCTATCGATTGGCGGCGTTCTGTTCGGCAGCTGCGCCGTCCTGTTCCTCCTGTGGCTGCTGGTGCGGGCGATCCAGGCTGTGAGGCACCGCGCGCGCGAGCCGGAGGTGGAAGCGGAACCAAAAGCGGCCGAGCTGATGGATATCGAGATACAGGCCGACGCGGAACCGGAGAACAGCCTGGAGCCGTCTGTGCCCCAAGAGCGGCCCAAGCCGAGAAGGAGATTGCTGACCCGGCCCGACACTTCGGCGGAGCCCCAGTCGAGCGAGTCGGTTCCTCAACCGCTGGTGAGCGTGGACGACTTCTTCTCTTCCGCGGCGCACTCGAGGGGGACCGGCCGGCTGCCGTCGGCCGGACGGCCCGCCGAGCAGGACAGTGGCGTCGCCCTGTTGCTCGCGGATGAGCCGTCACGGGAAGGCGGATGGTCGCCGGAGGCACAGTGGTCGATGAGCGGCGTGCATGAGGTTTCGTCCGAGAACCCTGCGCCGGAGCATCGCCCGGCGCAGCGATCGATGGTACGGCAGGCAGAGGAGAGCGTTTCGACCGTGGATAACTCGCTGAAAGAACAGGCCGAGGATTTGCAGAAGCAGATTGCGGAATTCAAGCAGATGGCTCAGAACGTCCAACAGGTGACGCGCGAGCAGTCGGAGCCGCTGAGCAACACCCTCAAGGAGCTGACGCAGCAGGTCTCAGCCATCCGCGAGTACGCCGCCTGTCAGCAGGATCGGGTCGAGAAACTGCAAGATGGCTACGACTGGGGCATCATCCGGGCGTTCTGCCTGCGGGTGATTCGGTGCCTGGATAACCTGGGGAGCCGCCTGGACGACCTGCCCAAGGGTGATGGCGCCCTCAAGCACCTGGAAGAGGTCAAGGATGAGTTGCTCTTCGCCCTCGAATCGAGCGGGGTGGAGCAGTTCCGACCGGAGGTCAACAGCGAATTCCACGGACAGGAGAAGCTCGCGGAGGCTCTCAAGGAGAAACACCCGGCCAAGAAGCCGGACCAAGTCGGCAAGATTGCTCGGGTCATCCGGCCCGGCTATCGGTACATGATCGGTGATGACAACTATCGGGTAGTCAGAACGGCGCAAGTCAAACTCTACGGTTGAGGGAGGTTCGGCCGGCTTGCGCCTCCGGCCTGACGCCTTGTCGAGCTGATTGTACGCAGGAGAGAACCATGAGCAACATCGTCGGTATAGATCTCGGGACCACTTTTTCCTCCTTGGCAATGCTCAATGCCATCGGCAAGCCTGAGATTATCCCGAACGCCGATGGCGACCGACTGACGCCGTCTGCCATCTTTTTCGATGAGGAAAATCCCGGCGTCATTCGCGTCGGCGTCGAGGCGCTCAACTCGCGGCACATCAATCCGGCCCGCTCCGTGCGGTGGGTCAAGCGGCATATGGGCGATCCGGACTACAAGGTCTCCATCGACGGCAAGGACTGGACGGCGACGGAACTGTCGGCCCTGATCCTGAAAAAGCTCCGGCAGGATTCCGCTGCTCAGGTCGGGGAGATTCGCGATGCGGTGATCTCCGTGCCGGCCCACTTCGACGAGATCCGCCGCAAGGCGACGATGGACGCGGGAACCGCCGTCGGGTTCAACGTGGTCGGCATCGTCAACGAGCCGGTCGCCGCCGCCCTGTGCTACGCCACGAGCCGGGAGGTCTCCGGCCGGGTCCTGGTTTACGACCTCGGCGGTGGGACCTTCGACGTCACGCTCATGGACGTCAAGGGCCTGGAAATGGAAATCCTCTGCTCGCAGGGTGACCACGCCCTGGGCGGCATCGACTTCGACAAGAAGGTGCTCGAAATCCTGCAGAGACTCTACCAGGACAAGTTCTCCACCGAGCTGATCAACTCCGAAGAGGACAAGGCCAAGTACGAGGACGAGGCCGAGGACATCAAGAAGACCCTGTCGCGCCGGCCCGTGGCCAAGACCATGCTGTACGGCCCGGGTGGCAGCATGCGCATCGAGATCAGCCGGCAAATGTTCGAGGAAACCATCACATCGCTCGTGTCGCGGGCGGATATGCTCGTGGAGGTGGCCCTCGAAGAGGCGAGCCTGAAGCCTTCAGACATCGATACGGTCCTGCTGGTCGGCGGCAGCACGCGGGTGCCGCTGGTTCGCACCCACCTGGAACAAATCTTCGGCTTCCCGCCCGAGTGTTCGGTCAACGTGGATGAGTGCGTGGCGCTCGGCGCCGCGTTGCACGCGGGACTGGCCATGATGCGCCAGAACCCCGAGGCGGTGGATGCCGGCATCCGCACGGGCATTCAGGACATCAACCTGACCGACGTGTGCAACCACAGTTACGGCACGATCTGCGCCCCGATCGACAGAGAGACCGGCCGCCGCGTCGTACAGAACCGGATCATTCTGAAGAAGAACACCCCTCTGCCCTGCGAGGCTACGCAGACGTTCTACACCGTCTCCGAGGGACAGAAGCGGGTCGAGGTCATGATCACACAGGGGGAGGACACCGATCCGGCCTACGTCAACCGGATCGCAACCCATCGTTTCGAGTTGCCACCCGACCGGCCGGCCGAGCGACCGATCCAAGTGACGTACAGCTACGACTTGAACCAGCGGATGCACTGCAAATTCGAAGACGTCGAGTCCGGCCGCGTGCTGGAGGTCGATCTCTCTCTGAACGAGGATGGCAGCATCGCCGCCGATGAGGCCGCCAAGGCAAAGGAATTGGAGCCATTCAAGGTCGAATGAGTCCGACGAAGAGATATGGCGGGTAAGCTGGTCAACGCGGTGTCGGCACTGGGGCGCCGCTGCTCGAGCGTTCTCAAGCGTCTGCAGCACGGCAGGCCAGAGGCATCTGCCGGTCTGGAGCAGACTCTGGACTTGGGCCGGTTCAACTGCCGGGCACGGATCGGCCGAGAAGCGAACGGCGAAACCTGGCGGTCGGTCCTGGTGGTGGACATCTGCGGCACGATTCACGCTCCCAACGACGGTCACGAGATCGACCTGCGCGTGGAGCTGAGCGATATCACCGATGATGCCGGTACACCGCTGACCGTGCTGAACCGTCCCAAACACGGCCCGCTGAACGGCTCCTCGCCTTTCCTCTACCGGTGTGACATGGGACGGCTGTGCCGCCGGACAACGACGCTGCCAGACTGGACGACCGTCGCCCAGCTTTCGCCGGAGCGGTTCGTCCTGCCCCGCCGCGGCCAGCGGCAACTGAAATACGCGGTCGCCATCGTATCCCGTGAGACGGGCGAGCGACTCGCCGGCGCCGCCTGCACCGGACCGTACGAGAACACCGAAACCGGCTACCTGGACATTGAAGACGACATTCAACGAGCCAAGACCCTCGCGGTCGGCCTGGCTTTCAGCGTCGGCGCCGCTAACGGCCGGCTGCTCGATCCTGAGGTCAACGTGATCAGTGCCTGGGTCAGGACGAATTTCGGGTCTGCCCAAGCCTCTGCCGACGCCAACCTGGAGCTCGATCGCGCCCTGCAGAAGACGACGGCCTTCTTTCGCCGGGGCGGCACTCTCAACCTGCCGCCGATTTGCCACGAGATCGTCGAGGTCGCGCCCCTCGTCGGCCGGCTCGACATCCTGGATCTGTGTCTGCGAGTCGCCGCCGCTAAGGGACAGGTAACGACCGCGGAATTGAAGCTGCTCAAAGACCTCTCGGATGGTCTCCAGATCGATCGGAGCAGACTCCGGACGATGGTGGAGAAAGTCCTTCCGGTCGAAATGCACCAGACGCAGGATGCCGAGGTGATTCTGGGAGTCACGAGCACGATGAGCCAGGATGAGGCCCGCCAGCAGTTGACACGCGAGTACGCCAAGTGGAGTTCCCGGGTCATCAGCTCCGACCCAGCCATCCGCCGGCAGGCCGACCAGATGATCCGCCTCATCGCCGACGCCCGCGTGCAGTACGTCGGCGCCCAGCCGTCCGAATGATGTCACTGTGCCTCGTCCGCCACGTCCCTGAAAGTGGCCTCCGCCCATTCCAGGGCTGCCTTTTCCCGCTCTCCATCCTTTGCCATCCGAGCGTAGGCCAATTCCAGATGGCGACGAACACCGTGCGACCGTACCAACTCCGCCAGGAACACACCGATCTTGCGGAACCCGACGATCTTCATGGTCAGCCTTGGGAGAAGGTAGCCACACCGATACAGCGCTCTTGTGCGAACGCCTTGCGATGCAGCTTGATGCGCTCGATCTCGTGCAGAGTCTCGGCGGTCAGATAGCTCGCACCGCAATGAGGGCAACTGACGATGGGCACATCCTCGATAACAAACAGGCTGGCCCCTTTGCCGTAACTCCGGGAGATCCGGCGGACCAATGCGCCCGTCTTGCCACAAATATCACATACGATGGGCTTGTTTCTCATTCTCTGAACACCGTGACAAACACCAATCTGCCGGTCGGGCTGAGCTTGGCGACCACTACCACACTATCACCACCAAGGGATTGGCCGGCAATCAGGTACTTCCACTCGGCCGAGGCTTGATCCCTCTGCCGCTCAACGATCTGACCGGTAAAAATTACGCTCTCTACATCATAGATGGTCAAACCGTCCGTGTTCATCTCGTCTTCGGCGTGCACTGTCATCACGTACTTGCGACTACGGACGAGCTCTCGCATTTGTTTCAGGATGCGGTCGTACATAGTGCACTCCAAGACGATGAATCATCCTGGCACGATAGTATTATACCCAATTCTCCGTTTCGCAGCGACGACTTCTGTCTCAATCGCTCACAATATGCTCAATAACGCTGCATCCGTGTTTACTTTTGCTCTGCGATCGGGAAGAGTTTCTTCAATTCCTCGGTCGAGGGCCGGCGGCCGTACTCGCAGATTTCGAAGGCCTCGGCGTATTTGGCCGCGTTGCCCTTCTCCGGGCCGTAGAGATCGATCAGTTTGCTGCGGAACTTGTCGGCGACCGCCTTGTCCCGCCCGGCGGTGCGGTCGTTCTGCTGCTTGCGGCGCTGCTCCCGGCCCTGCGGGTCGGTCGGGATGGGGACCACCTTCTCGAAATTGCCGGTGGCCCAGAGCGACTCGATCTGCGACTGGAGCTTCCAGATGGCCTCCTGCTTCTTCTCTATGACGCTGTCCGTAGCCACGATCACGTCCGGCTGGAAGGGATTCGGCTTCTGGAACCCGTCGGACACGTACATGAACACCGGGTTTTTGGCCATCTGCGGGACATCGTTGCAGAAGAACTTGACCGTAACCATGTACGCCGCATCCTGCATCAGGACGCCCACGTACCGGTGGTCCGGATGATAGTCGTTGGGGCGATGTCCCATGACGATATCCGCGTTCCACTGCCGGATAAGGCGGACGAGCTTCTTGCGGTTTTCGAGCGTCGGCATCAGCTCGCCATCGTGGATGTCGAGCACGTCCGTCTCGATCCCGAGGACCTTCGCGGCCTCCTTGACCTCGGCCGTGCGGCGCTTGGCCAGTTGCCCGCCGGACATCTCGGCGTGGCCGATGTCCCCATTGGTCACGGAGACGAACTTGACATGGTGACCCTGGGCCGCCCACAGGGCCGCCGTCCCCCCGGCTTTGAGCTCGGCATCGTCCGGGTGCGCCCCGAAAACGATGATCCGCAGCTTGCCGTCGTCGGATCGGGCCGCCGCCTGCGACCGCTGACCGCTGCCGAGCAGCAGAACCAGCAGGGACACCAGTCCCGTAATCACCGCCGCCACCAGGGATACTCTCACGATCTGCCGCGTGGATCTCATACTCCGTCTCCTTTCCTTAGTTGCACGATCTACCCGTTTGCGGCCGAGACTTCGCTCGAAGGCCCACAAAAACGCCGTCTTCTCGCGCCGCACGGCCCAAAACTGCTCCTTGTTCCGCGAAAGGAGCACATTATCACCGAAGGCCCCGTGGTCTGCAACCCCACTTCTGTCGCGCCATCATCACAAAGACGCGCTCGGACCGGCACTGTCACCATCTCCCGGGGGTGCCCGCGTCGCCTTTTTCGGACCCAAAAACGATTTCGCCGACAGGCAAAACCCTTGACACGCGCTGGCCGATATGGTATACAAAACTCCAGCCACTTGGACACATGGTGTGCATAAGATGAGACCTGCGTTTGGACCGAAGGAGCGGTGCAACTATGTGATGTGGAGGAAGGGCTTCCTGTACGCACTGTATGGCGTCTGGGAATCCAGGGACACTCTGCAAGGGGCGTGTTCTGCGCCTTAGGAGGCTGACTTCACGTCCACCCACTTGGTGGGTGAGCGGGTGTTCACGGAAAGGAGGTGATCCCCCCCACAGGCCGATAGTTACGAATCTCAAACATCGAGAGTTGAGTCTTGAGTCGAGGCGTTCTAACGACTCAAAGCGAAGAACCCAAGACTGAGAACTCAAAAACAGTGTGTCTGGTGTGTGGCCGACACACGCATTTGGGAGACCCCAAGCGCGGTAGACCGCGGTTGGCAAACCCTTCTATTCCCTTAGAAGGAGGGATTTCATGAGTAAGGTGTTATCTGTCTCTATTGTGGCCCTTGGTTTGCTGTGGCTGGCGGGTCCGGTCATGGCCGCCGACCCCGGCAAGGGCAACGTCCTGATCGAAGAATGGTTCACGGCCAGCAAGGGCAACGTCGTGACCGACCAGGTCAGTACCCTTCACAACTACATCAACGCGGGAAACGCGCCATCGAGGGCCTACTGGGCCAAGGCGCTGGACCGCCCGGATGGCGGCGAGGACTATTGGGGCGGCCGCATGCGCGGCTATCTGTATCCGCCGCAGACCGGTGACTATACGTTCTGGACTTGCAGCGACGACCAAAGCGAAGTCTGGCTGAGCACCAGCGAAGACCCGGCGAACGTTGCGATGATCTGCAACGTCTCGGGCTGGCTGAACTATCAGGACTGGACGTACGGCTCCGGGGCTCCGGGCACGACCTACAAGTCCAAGGCCATCAAGCTGGAAGCCGGCAAGAGATACTACATCGATATCTTCTTCTCGGACGGCACCGGTGGCGGCTTTGACACCGTCGCCTGGGGCGGCCCCGGCATTGGCGCCGGCCCCGTGGTCGTGGACGGCAAGTACTTGGCCGCCTTCATCCGCAATCCGGAGCCGATGTTCATGGCGCAGAATCCCAGTCCGGCCGATGGGACCATCGGCGTGACGGCCCCCCTGATGATCTGGACCCCCGGCGGCACGGCGATGTTCCATGACGTCTACTTCGGCACTGAGCCCAATCCGCCGCTGGTCAGCCCGCGGCAAATGTTTGCCATGTTCTACTACATTCAGGGCCTCCAGCCTGGCGCGACCTACTACTGGAAGGTCGATGAGGTCGAAGTGGATGGCACGACCCTACACGCCGGACCCGTCTGGAGCTTTGTCGCACAAGCCCTGACAGCTTATTATCCCACGCCTGCGGACCAGACGGCCAGCGTGTCGCCTGCCGCCACTTTGACGTGGCAGGCGGGCCAGGGTGCCACCAAGCACCATCTGTACCTCAGCGACAACCTGGACGCGGTCACCCAGGGCGCGGCCGATGCCGACAAGGGCGAGTTGGCGGAAGCTACGTACACTCCCCAAGACTTGCAGGGCGCCACCACCTACTACTGGCGCGTGGACGAGATCGCGCCCGGCAGTGCCCCGCGCACCGGAGCGGTATGGAGCTTCACCACCTTCATCCTCGTCGATGACATGGAAACCTACACGGATGATGAGGGCAGCCGCATCTATGAGACCTGGATCGATGGCTGGACCAATAACACCGGCTCCACCGTGGGCAACACAACGGCTCCGTTTGCCGAGCAGACGATCATCCACGGCGGCAAGCAGTCGATGCCGATGGACTACAGCAACACCGTGGCGCCGTTCTACAGCGAGGCCGAGCAGGAGTTCTCCTCGCTGCAGGACTGGACGGTCAATGGCGTGGACACCTTGAGTCTGTGGGTCCGTGGGTATCCGGCGGCCACCAGCGTGGCGGTCGCCGAGACGGCCGGCAAGATCACCCTGACCGGTGATGGCACCGACATCTGGAACAACTCCGATGAGTTCGTCTATGCCTATAAGACCCTCAGCGGCGATGGTTCCATGACCGCTCGCGTCGTGAGCATCGGCCCCGGAACCAACACCTGGGCCAAGGCCGGCGTGATGATTCGCGACAGCCTCAATGGCGGCTCCACGCATGCCATGACGGTGATCACGGCCAATAGCGACGGAACCGCCGGTAACGGCGCCAGCTTCCAGTGGCGGCCGGCAGCCGATGGGGCCTCGTCGAACAGCGACTCGACGACCGTGGTCAAGGCCCCCTACTGGGTCAAGATCGACCGTACGGGCGACAACCTCACTGGCTCGTACTCCGCCGATGGCAAGACATGGCGGTCGCTGGGCATCACGCAGACCATCACGATGGCCGCGCCGGTCTACATCGGCCTGTGCGTAACCTCGCACGCCGGTGGCGAGCAGCGGACCTTCGAGTTCGACAGCATTACTACAACGGGCGGTGTTGCCGGCCCGTGGCAAGGGGCCCAGATCGCCAGCGCGCGGTGTAATGACGCCGGGAGCCTGTACGTAGTCGTTCAGGACAGTGCCGGTAAGACCGCTACGGCGACCAACGATACGGCCGTCAACGCCGCCACCTGGACCCAATGGAAGATTCCGCTCAGCGACCTGGCGGGCGTGAATCTGGCCAAGGTCAAGAAACTGTACATCGGTGTGGGTGATCGCAAGAACCCGGTCGCGGGCGGCAGCGGTCGCATCTTCATCGATGACATTCGGGTCAGCAAGTAGCCGTCCACAGGAACGTGGAGTCGCGCGTCCCTGCGGCTGCGCCACAGACGCCGAGTCGTTTTGGCGATCTTTGTAGAGTGGTTGGAAATCGGGGCCTGTGCCTGGGGCACGGGCCCCGGTTGTTCACAGAACCAATCGCAGACGTCAGGCAATTTTGGGACCTGCCATCTACCCTTGACGAGTCACAATCGGCCACCGTCCGAGCGTCTTTCGGCAAAGCCTTGACGCCTGTTTGCCGATATGGTATACAAAACTCTGGCCACTTAGACACATGGTGTGCACAAGATGAGACCTGCGTTTGGACCGAAGGAGCGGTGTAGCTGTGTGATGTGGAGGAAGGGTTTCTACCCGCATTGTATGGCGTCTGGGAGCCCAGGAACACTCTGCAAAGGGCGTTCCTCGCCTTAAGAGGCTGACTTCACGTCCACCCACTTGGTGAGTGAGCGGGTGTTCACGGAAAGGAGGTGATACCCCCCACGGATCAAACGTCGCGAGTGTAGGGTGGGGTCTTACCCCACGCGTGGAACATCAGGATCGCGCCAGCGCGTGGTCTAAGAACCCACTCTATGAACGCAAAAACGGTGTGTCCGGTGTGTGGCCGACACGCGCATTGGGGACCCCCAAACGCGATCCATCACGTTGGGGGACCTTTTCTATTCCCTTGGAAGGAGGAATATCATGAGTAAGAAGTTGGGATGTGTAGTAATGACGGCGTTGGTGCTGTCCCTCGCCGGCAATGCGTTGGCCCAGATCGGTCCGGCCGGCTGGTGGGCCGAGCACATCGGGGACGGCGTGCCCGGCAGTGTCTCGGCATCGGGGACCACCTATACGGTCATCGGCGATGGGCACGACATCTGGGACAACTCCGATGGCTTCCAGTACATGTACAAGCAGCTCACCGGCGACGGCTCAATGACGGCCCGCGTCGTCTCCATCGGGCCGGGCTCGAATACCTGGGCCAAAGCCGGCGTGATGATCCGCCAGAACAATACGGGCCCGTCGCAGCACGCCATGCAGGTGATCACCCGCAACAGCGACGGCGGCGCAGGCAATGGTGCGAGCTTCCAGCAGCGGGTCACCAATGCCGGGGGCAGCTCGAATTCGGACTCCGGGTCCGTCGTGGCGGCTCCTTACTGGGTCCGCATCGTCCGCGCGGGCAATAGCTTCACCGGTTTCATTTCGCCGAATGGCACGACCTGGGCGCAGTTGGGCAGTGCGACCACAGTCACCATGACGGACCCCGTCCTGATCGGTCTGTGCGCCACGTCCCACGCCGCGGGCGAGTTGGTGACGATGACGTTCGACAACGTCACCTTCACCGGCAAGGTGACAGACAGGCCCCCGCAGATGAAGGCGTGGTCCCCCGATCCGGCCGACGGGAAGATCGGCGTCACGATACCGCTGTTCCAGTGGAAGCCGGGTGAGACCGCCATTTTCCACGACGTCTATTTCGGCACGACCCCGGACTTGACGGCCGCGGATCTGAAGGCCGCGCACCAGCCCTTTGCGATGTTCTACAACATTCAGCCCATGAACCCGGGCACGACATATTACTGGCGCGTCGATGAGATCGACGCCAGCGGCATCGTCTCTGTCGGCGATGTCTGGAAACTCAGCACCGTGCCTGTGAAGGACTATCAGCCGGCGCCTGCGGATGCGGCGGGCGGACAACTTCCGGGTCTGATTCTGACCTGGGTGCCCGGTAAGGACGCCCTCAGTCATAAGGTCTATTTCGGCGCCGACGCGGCGGCCGTCGCCGCCGGCGCTGCCTCGGTCGACCAGGGCAGCGTGACGGACCCGAAGTTCAACACCGGCGCCCTCCGCGCCTCCTCGACCTATTATTGGCGCGTGGATGCCGTCAAGCTCGACAAGAGCGTCGTGCAAGGCGATGTCTGGAGCTTCAGCACGGCCGACGCCGGCCCCGCCAACAAGATCGAGGCTCAGGTTTGGCTGAATATTGGCAGCGGCACCACCGTCACCGATCTGACGAGCAACCCTCGGTATCCCGGCAGTCCCGATACGACCCAGTACCTGGACTCGTGGCTCTTCCCCCCGGGATCGACGGGCGGCAGCGACTGGGCGGACAACTACGGCGACCGCCTGTTCGGTTGGCTCAAGCCGGAGCAAACGGGCGACTACACCTTCTGGATCGCCGGCGATGATCTCTCCGAGCTGTGGTTGAGCACCGACGGCAGCCCGACGAACGGCAAGATGATCGCACAGGTCACCGGCTGGACCGACGCCATGGATTGGGACGGAACGACCGGCTCCACCACCGTGGCCGCCCTAAAGTCCGCGCCTCAGCACCTGGAGGCCGGTCAGAAGTACTTCATCATGACCCTGCACAAGGAAGGCGGCGGCGGTGACAGTGTCGGCGTGGCCTGGCAGGGTCCAGGCATTGCCTCCCGTCAGCTTCTCCCCGCCAAGTACGTGGACGTGTTCTACCTGGCGCCGCTGCAGGCGTTCGGCCCGAATCCGGCCAATGGCGCGGTCGACACCGCCCAGAGCCTGACGCTGAGCTGGAATGCCGGCGACAAGGCCCAGAAGCATGAGGTCTACCTCGGCGATGATAAGGACGCCGTCGCGGCGGCCGACAACACCAGCCCGCTCTTTGTGGGCAGCCAGACCGGCACCAGCTATGACACTGGCGATCTGGAGTGGGGCAAGACCTATTACTGGCGCGTCGATGAGACCAACGCCGGCGAGGCCGACAGCCCCTGGAAAGGCGCTGTTTGGGGCTTCACGACCGCCAACTTCATCCCGGTAGACAACATGGAAAGCTACACGGATGATGAAGGCAGCCGGATCTATGAGACCTGGGTCGATGGCTGGACCAACGGCACGGGTTCCGTGGTCGGCAACCTGGTCGCTCCGTTTGCCGAGCGGACGATTGTCCACGGCGGCAGCCAGGCGATGCCGATGGATTACAACAACGTCAAGACGCCGTTCTACAGCGAGGCCGAGCAAGAGTTCTCGCCGCTGCAGAACTGGACGGTCAACGGTGTGACCGATCTGAGTCTGTGGGTCCGAGGCTATCCGGCGGTCACCAGCGTGGCGGTCGCCGAAGCCGCCGGCAAGATCAGCCTGACCGGCGATGGCACCGACATCTGGAACAACTCCGATCAGTTTGTCTATGCCTACAAGACCCTCAACGGCAACGGTTCCATGACCGCGCGCGTCGTCAGCATCGGCCCCGGGTCCAACACCTGGGCCAAGGCCGGTGTGATGATTCGCGACAGCCTCAATGGCGGCTCCACGCATGCCATGACGGTGATCACGGCCAACACCGACGGAACGGCCGGTAACGGCGCCAGCTTCCAGTACCGCTTGGCGGCCGATGGGGCCTCGTCGAACAGCGACTCGACGGCTGTGGTCAAGGCCCCCTACTGGGTGAAGATCGACCGTACGGGCGACAACCTCACCGGCTCGTACTCCGCCGACGGCAAGACGTGGAGGTCGTTGGGCGTGACGCAGACCATCACGATGTCTGCTCCGGTCTTCATCGGCCTGTGCGGGACCTCGCACGCCAGTGGTGAGCAACGGACTTTCGAGCTCGACAGCATCACCACGACGGGTGGTGTCACCGGCCAGTGGCAAGGCGCCCAGATCGACAGCGCGCGGTATAACGATGCGGCGAGCCTGTATGTCGCCGTTGAGGACAGCGCCGGCAAAGTGGCCGTCGCGTCCGATGCCGCCCTGGCGAACGCGGCGGCCTGGACGCAGTGGAAGATCCCGCTCAACAGTCTCACGGGCGTGAATCTGGCCAAGGTCAAGAAGCTGTACATCGGTGTGGGCGATCGCCAGAACCCGGTCGCGGGCGGCAGCGGTCGCATCTTCATCGATGACATCCAGGTCAGCAAGTAGCCGGGAACGGGGACGCGGAGTCTCGTGTCTCTGCACCGGCGTGATGGAGTGCCAGGGCGTTTCGGCATCCATCACAGAGTGATTTCGAATCGGGGCCTGTACTTCGGTGCAGGCCCCGGTTGTTTCCGGCGAGACCAACCGTAACGATCTTCCACCACCGTCCGAGAATCTGCCGGCAAAGTCTTGACACCTGTTTGCCGATATGATATAGGAATATTGGCCACGGTAGCCCAGGGTGTGCCCAAGATGAGACCTGCGTCTGGACCGAAGGAGCCGTGCAACTATGCGATGGGAAGGAGGAGGCCCTAAACGCGATGTCGATGGATCGCCTTTGAGAGCCTGGTCACTCGATCGACTCAACAACTACGTGTCCGGCGTGCGCCTGACACATCCACTTCTATTCCCTTTGAAGGAGGGACATCATGCGTAGAGCAATACTTTTTTCCGTTGTCGCCCTTGGTCTGTTGTGGTTGGCCAGTCCCACGATGGCGGCCGACCCGGGCAAGGGATACATTCTGTTCGAGTACTTTTATGATATTGGGTCCGCCACGGCCGTTTCCGGGCTTACGACCAGTGCCAAGTTCCCGGACCATCCGGACAACGCCGAGTGGCTCCCCAGCTTCTTTGCCCCACCGGGAGTGACGGGAGGCGGCGGCATCAGGGACAACTACGGCATCCGGGGACGAGGCTACATCGTCCCGCCCCAGACCGGGGATTACACCTTCTGGATCGCCGGCGACGACAACTGTGAACTGTGGTTGAGCACCGATGACAAAGCGGCGAACACCACGAGAATCGCCCAGATCACCGGCTGGACGCCCGCCCAGGACTGGACCAACACTGCCGGCGGCTCCACGGACTCGGCCGCGATGAAGTCCAAACCAATCTCGCTCAAGGCGGGCCAGAAGTACTACATCGAAGGACTGTTGAAGGAAGCCGGCGGTGGGGAAAGCATCGGCGTGGCTTGGGCCGGTCCCGGTATCGGCGCCGCGCCGACACTCCTGGATGGCAAGTACTGCTATGCCTTCATCCGGAGTCCCGAGCCGATGTTTATGGCCAAGAATCCCAGCCCGGCGGACGGGACCATTGGCGTGATGGCCCCCCTCTTGACCTGGACCCCGGGCGCCACGTCGATGTTCCACGACGTCTATTTCGGCACCGATCCCAATCCACCCCTAGTCAGCTCCCGGCAGTTGTTCGCCATGTTCTACTACATCCAGGGCCTTCAGCCCGGCGCGACCTATTACTGGAAGATCGATGAGATCGAGGTGGATGGCACGACCAAGTACGTCGGGCCCGTCTGGAGCTTTGTCGCACAAGCTCTGACGGCCTATTATCCTGGGCCCGCGGATAACGCCGCCAGCGTCTCGCCCACCACGACCCTGACGTGGCAGGCGGGCCAGGGCGCCACCAAGCATCATCTCTACCTCAGCGACAGCCTGGACGCGGTCAAGCAGGGAGCGGCCGATGCGGATAAGGGTGAGATGGAAGAAACCACGTACACTCCGAAGGACCTGCTGGGCGCCACGACCTACTACTGGCGCGTGGATGAGATCGCGCCCGGCAGTGCCGCTCGCACTGGTGCGGTGTGGAGCTTCACCACCTTCATCCTCGTCGATGACATGGAGAGCTACACGGATGATGAAGGCAGCCGCATCTATGAAACCTGGATCGACGGCTGGACCAACAACACCGGCTCCACCGTGGGCAACACGACGGCTCCGTTCGCGGAGCAGACGATCATCCACGGCGGCAAGCAATCGATGCCGATGGACTACAACAACACCGTCGCACCGTTCTACAGCGAGGCCGAGCAGGAGTTCTCCTCGCTGCAGAATTGGACGGTCAACGACGTGAACGCCTTGACTCTGTGGATTCGAGGCTATCCGGCGGTCACCAGCGTAGCAGTCACCGAAGCCGCCGGCAAGATCACCCTGGCCGGCGATGGCACCGACATCTGGAACAATTCCGATGAGTTCGTCTATGCCTACAAGACCCTCAACGGCAACGGCTCCATCGTCGCGCGGGTCGTCAGTATCGGCCCCGGAACCAACACCTGGGCCAAGGCCGGCGTGATGATTCGCGACAGCCTCAATGGCGGCTCGACGTTCGCGAACATGGTCATGACCGCCAACTCCGATGGAACTGCGGGCAATGGCGCCAGCTTCCAGTACCGCTTGGCGGCCGATGGCGCCTGCGCCAATACAGACTCCACAACCGTGGTCAAGCCGCCCTATTGGGTGAAGGTGGAGCGTACGGCCGACAACATCACCGGCTCCTATTCCGCCGATGGCAAGACGTGGAGGTCGGTGGGCATCCCGCAGACCATCACGATGGCCGCCCCGGTCTACATCGGCCTGTGTGCGACCTCGCACGCCAGTGGAGAGCAGCGGACGTTCGAGTTCGACAGCATCAGCACGACGGGTGGCGTCACGGGCCAATGGCAAGGGGCCGAGATCGCCAGCGCGCGGTATAACGACACGGGAAGCCTGTACGTCGTAGTTCAGGACAGTGCCGGCAAGACTGCCACGGCGACCAACGATACCGCCGTCAACGCAGCTACCTGGACCCAATGGAAGATTCCGCTCAGCGACCTCACAGGCGTGAATCTGGCCAAGGTCAAGAAGCTATACATCGGTGTGGGTGACCGCAAGAACCCGGTCGCGGGTGGCGCCGGTCGCATCTACATCGACGATATCCAGGTGGGCAAGTAGCCGGCGACAGGGATGCGGAGTCTCGCACCCCTCCGCCGGTGCGACGGAATGCTAGGTCGTTGCGGCAACTGTCGCAGGATGAGTTCAAATCGGGGCCTGTACCCAGGTGCAGGCCCCGATCGTTTTTGCCTACCGTCCTGTCCGCTTCTGCATCTGCCGGGCCCAGTTGAGACCTTCCCGGGCTTCCTTGCGGTGGGGATCACACCGCAGCGCCTGCCGGAACTGTTCGACGGCCTGGTCCACCAGGCCGGCTTTCCCCAGGGCGTAACCCAGCAGGACGCGGAAGGATGCCAGATGGGGAAACACCTGCACCACGCAGTCGAACTGCGCCGCCGCCTCCTGGGGTCGCTCCAGTTGGTGCAGAAGAGTGCCCAGGTTGTAATGGAGATGCCAATCCTGGGGCCTGGCCTCGATGGCTTGGCGATACGCCTGGATCACCTGCCGGACGAACGCCTCGTCGATTCGGTCCGTCACGGCCGAGACCGCTTTTTCTGCTGCCGCCTGACGTTGGGCATGTTCGAGCTGTTCGGTAAACGGCGGCTTGGCCGTCAACTTCGCCATGGCCCCCGCCGTATTCACTTCATCCCACGCCGTAAATGCCAGGGCCTTCGCACACTCTTCCCGCGACGGCACCGATCCCGGAGGACGGACGGATTCCGCGGGGGTCTTCCCTGCCCCGTCCTCCGTCTTCTGTCCTCTGTCCTCTGACTTCAACCCCCGTTCCTGTAAGCTCTGCACGATTGCCGGCAGAATCGCCTGGGCGACCTCGTAGTCACCGTCAAAGCGAAGGTGCACGTGCTCATAGAAGAACTCCCTGCCAGGAATGCCGTCCGGACACCGCTGGCTGGAGGCCAGGGCGGTATCAGCTTGAACCAGTCGGACCCGCTGGGTCGCAGCCGGGGCGGCATCGAGCGACGCGGCGACGTCCCGGATGATCTCATTGAGCTTCGCGTCCGCCCGGAACTGCAACGCGTCCCAGTCCCTGGCCAGCGTGAAATGACGCTCGGCGGCGTCTCGATCCCCCGTTTGAAGCCGGCAACGGGCCAGGCGAAAGTGCAGCTCGGCGTAATGATCGTCGAGGGCCAGGGCCTGCTCGTAGCAGGAAATCGCCTGCGGCAGGTCCGTCCCGGCTTCGGCAAAGACGCCCTTGCGATAGAGCCGGTCCCATTCGTCCAGTGACAGCCCGATCAGGTCGCTGCGATGCAGCGAGCCGAGCGGCGGACAATCCCGCAGGTTGACTGCGACGGTGGAGAGGATCACGCCGGCCCCCACCTCCCCTCCGGACCGGCAGATCCGCTCCAGATTGCTCCGGAAGTTGGCATACACGTAGGCTCGCCCAGGATCGTCCAGGGCCGTGCGGTGCTGCCGAAAGAACTCCGCCGTGGGCGGTGTCTTCTGGTTTTGAACCGCTTCGGGGTTGATTCCGAGCATTCTGCGCATCAGTTGTGCCGTTCGGGTCTGCTTGATCCAATGGAAGGCGGGAATCAGCTTGGGGTGCTTGCCGAAGAAAGTCACCGGCGTTTTCGGGCCATACAAGCCGTTGATCTCGTTGTTGCCCATGTAGACAATGAAGAGATCGGGGGACAGGCCAGCACATTGGCGTGCGATGGGGACAAGAACGTGCGAGTTGATGCCCCGCATCGCCGCATTGATTACCTCGAATCGCTCGTTCGGGAAGGCGGATCTCAGCATGACCTCCAGGATGCGGGCGAAGCCAAAGGAGGGGTCCGGCGTGCCCAGCGCCGCAGATTCCCCGAGGACGAAAACGCGGATCGTGCCCTTCGGCTTGTCCACCTGGATCAGGCACGGCTCGGGCTCCGTCAGCGTCTCCTGCTGGTAGTGCCACCCGAAGCGAACGTTGGTCGTCAGCACACCCCGCTGGCGGCTCGGGATGAAAAACGACGTAGGATAGCCAACGCCGCCCAGGAACAGGCCGCCTTCGAGCAACAGGAGAAACAGCGCCGGGGCCACCAGGGCCATAATGGCCCGCAGAGCCCAAAGCCGCCACCCGCGCCAAGGCCCGGAGGACGGTCGTCCTCTGTCCTCGGCCCTCTGCCCTCTGTCTGGCGGCCTTGGTGGCTGGCGTTTGCTCATGGCGTCAACACCTACCATCCGACCCGGTTTTGGGCAAGACAAATCGGACTGTCCCCCCAAGCGGGCCGGACCTACGTCCGAAAATCCCGGCTATTGTCTTGACCTCCGTGAGCAGATATGATATAGAGAGAATTGGTCTGGTGTCTCTGCACTCTGCGAGTCGTCACCATGAATACGGATGTCCGGACCACGAGGATGGTGGAACGCATCAGGGACGGGAAGAACGGCCAGTCACACGCGTTTTGGGCCATAGGAAGCTATTCATCTTCGGGAGGAACGACCATGTATAGGACACGTGCGTATCTCATCTTGGCGGCGGTGCTGTGCGTTGCCTCGGGACCGGGTTACGGCGCCACACTCGTGGCCCACTGGACCTTGGACGGCGACAGCCTCGACTCCAGCGGCAATAACAACAACGCAACAAAACACGGGAACGTGACCTATGGGCCGGGGATGTATGGTCAGGCGGCCCAGTTCCATGGCAACGGCGACTATCTCCAAGTGCCGAACAATCCGGGCATTCAGTTGCGAAGCGGCCAGGAGTATTCCGTGGCCGCCTATGTGAACGCGGCCGGCTTGGGCCAGCAGAACGTCCTGATCCACGGCCTGGGATGCTCGACCTGGGCCAGTTGGTTCCTGGGCGTGCAGGGCGGCGAGCCGGATGCCGCGCTGTCACCGAACAAGTTCGTCTTTGGAGCCCGCTCCACCGGCGGCAGTGGCTACATCGGGGCAACGGGCGACGCAGTTGCCGGAGAATGGGTTCATCTGGCGGCGACCTACGACGGCACCACGCTCAAGTTATACGTCAATGGCGAGGAAAAGGGCAGTGCCGCCGCACCGCTTCCCTATGACAGTGGCGAGAGTCTCTACATCGGCGGCGATCCGGGCTGCAACGGCCGCTCCTGGTTCGTCGGCCAAGTAGACGATGTCGCCATCTTCAGCCGTGCGATGACCACCGACCAGGTGCGACAGATGGCCAGTGGCGTTCTCCCCACGTGGCTCAAGGCCAATAAGCCCAGCCCGGCCGACGGCACCGTCGGTGTGGCCATGCCCCTGTTTCAGTGGAGTAAGGGCGACACGGCATTGTTCCATGACGTCTATATGGGCACCAGCCCCAACTTGACGGCCGCCGACCTGAAATCGGCACGCTCCCCGGTGACCATGTACTACCATGTGGCCGGCTTGGTGCCGGGCACGACCTACTACTGGCGTGTCGATGAAATTGACAAGGACGGTGTCACCGTCTACGCCGGCGATACGTGGAGCTTCGTTGCCCAGGCACTGACGGCCTACTATCCCGATCCAGTGGACGGAGCCACAGGGGCCTCGACCAGTCCGACGTTGACCTGGATGTCGGGGTCAGGGGCTCTTCAGCACCACGTGTACTTCGGCGACAATCTAGATGCGGTCACTCAGGGGACAGCCGAAACGGACGAGGGCAAGCAGGCCATGGCTGAAGCCGCCTTCAAGCCGGGGACCCTGGAGAGCCTGACGACCTACTACTGGAAAGTGGATGAGATCCTGCTCGGCGATGCCGTCAAGGCCGGACCGGTCTGGAAATTCACCACCTGCCTGCCGGTTGAGGACTTCGAGAGTTACACGGACGATGAGGGCAGCCGCATCTACGAGACGTGGATCGACGGCTACACCAACAATACCGGCTCTGTGGTCGGATACGCCCAGTCCCCGTTTGCCGAGCAGACCATCGTGCATAGCGGCTCCCAGTCCATGCCGTTCGACTACAACAATGTCAACGCACCCTTCTACAGCGAGGCCTATCGCGAATTCGATATTGCCCAGAACTGGGCCAGCGACGGCGTTGACACCCTGGTCCTGTACGTACGGGGCGCACTGTCCAACAGCCCAGCGACCCTGTACGTGGGAATCGAGGATGCCTCTAAGCACATCGGCATTGTCGCCCATCCCGATCCGGCCCTCATGAACGCGATGAAGTGGACTGAATGGAAGATCCCGCTGAGCAGTCTGGGAGGCGTCAATCTGGCCAAGGTCAAGAAGATGTACCTCGGGGCAGGCGACCGCCAGACCCCCGCCAAGGGTGGCACGGGTCTGATCTTCATCGACGATATTGGTGTGACGAAACCGTGAGGAGTGCAACTGACGATTCCTAGTTTGAGGAAGGAAGGATGACCATGTCAATGAGTGGAACAAGACGAATTGTGTTGGTCGGATTATTCCTGGTGTCCTGTGGGGCTGCGTACGGCCAAGGCTTGAAGGGGGAGTACTTCCCCAACATGAACCTCAGCGGCCAGCCGGCCTTGACCCGCACGGAAAACGTGGGCTTTAACTGGGGCGGCGCCTCGCCCGGCCAGCCGATCGGCGCCGACAGTTTCTCGGTGCGCTGGACGGGCAGCCTCATCGTACCTGAGTCAGGCACCTACACGTTCAGCACCAACAGCGATGATGGCGTCCGGCTGTCAGTCAATGGCGATTGGATCGTCAACAACTGGGGCGACCATTCCGCCACCGTGAACCGGGCGGCGCCGATATTCCTCGAGGCGGGCGAGCCGGTCGCGATCAAGATGGAGTTCTATGAGAACGGCGGGGACGCCGTGGCGCAGCTCCTCTGGCAGGGTCCCGGCATCGTCAACCAGATTATCCCGGCGAGCTTTCTGACGCCCACCGTGGCGCCCAGCGTCAAAGCCCGCAAACCGGCTCCATCCAACGGTACGCTCAACGTGGCTGCTCCCCTGCTCGAATGGACCGCGGGCGATGGGGCTTATTTCCACAATGTCTACCTGGGCACCAGCCCGAACCTGACGGAGGCCGACTTGGTGTCGTCTATGCAGTACTTCACCCTGTACTATCACCTCCCGGGCTTGACGCCGGGGGCAACCTACTACTGGCGCGTGGATGAGATTGAGAAAGACGGGGCCACGCTGCACACCGGCACCGTCTGGTCCTTCACGATGCAGGCCTTGACAGCTTATTATCCCAGCCCGGCCGAGGGTGCCACGGATGCTTCGGTCGTCCCGACGTTGACTTGGCTGGCGGGAACGGGCGCGACAAAGCACCAGGTGTACTTCGGCGACAGTCTCGACGCGGTCAAGCAAGGGGCCGCCGCCACGAACAAAGGCACGCTGGCCGCCGCCGATGCGTTCTTTGCCCCGGGGACCCTGGAGAGCATGACGACCTACTACTGGCGTGTGGATGAGACCATCGTCGGTGGCACGGTCCAGACGGGCCCCGTTTGGAGCTTCACCACCTGCCTGCCGGTCGACGACTTCGAGAGCTACACGGACATCGAAGGCAACCGCATCTACGAGACCTGGATCGACGGTTTTACCAATGGCACCGGCTCCACGGTCGGGTATGCCCAGTCTCCGTTTACGGAGAATGCGATCGTCCACGGCGGGATGCAGTCCATGCCGTTGGACTACAACAACGTCAATGCTCCCTTCTACAGCGAGGCCGAGCGGGAATTCGCCTCCGCCGAGAACTGGACCGTAAGTGGCGCCGCCACCCTGGTCCTCTCCATCCAGGGCCGGATCGGCAACGGTGCCGTTCCGCTGTACGTGGCGCTGGAAGATGCTTCCAAACACGTCGCCGTGGTTGTCCATCCCAACGCCGCGATTGCCGCCTCCGGCAAGTGGTCCCAGTGGAAGATCCCGCTGAGCGACTTTGCCGGCGTGAATCTGGCCAAAGTCAAGAAGATCTACCTCGGCCTCGGCAACCGAGCTAACCCCGTCAAGGGCGGTGCCGGGCGGATCTTCATTGACGACGTTTGTGTCACTAAGCCCTGACGACCCGTGATCCACATTTGACAACTTGCGCTTGAGAGAAACGAAATCGCAAGTCCCTGCCAGTCAGTCGGCAGGCCTTCATCGCAGGCGCAAGCTCGGGGCCCATGTCCAAAGACATGGGCCCCGATTTTTTGCGCGAGGGGAGGTGTGCGCGCAACCATCACAAAATCCAGCAACAGAATCACCGCAATAACAGAGCGTTCGCACAGCAGACAGCATACGCCGGCGACTGTGGAAAAGAATGTCATGGATTTGTCACCGCCATCCGGATTCGGCCACTATCTGCGCAGCGGCGACCGATGGAATGTCAGGCCGCTGAAGATGGTAAGATAGGAACAAGGTGATTTCTCGAGGGCATTGAGCAGTGACCTCTCGCGCTTCGTATAGGGGGTTGGTGTGGCTCAGACGAGGATCGGCCGGGACTGGAACATCCTGAGCACGTCGAAATGATCTTCGGGACATGGACTTGGTTCGTGGAGTCCTTGAGTTGCATCGGGGCGCAGGCGGAACGTTCGTGAGACTCGGACTGCTTTGATTTGGGCCGGACAAGGACCGTGGGGAGTTCTTGCTGTTCTCACGCCGCGGTGACCCAAGCCGAGTTGACGGACGTCCTGTTCTACCGGTCCGGATTCTACAGCAGCGGCTTTCACTGGGCCGACCGCTACGACCGCCGCATCCTGGATGAGGCCGCCAAGCACATGAGCGATCAAGAGAACGTCGGCCGGCGAATCCAGCAACGGACCAACAGCTTGCTCATGGGCTGGCAGAACTACCGCTGCAACATCATGACGCTTACGGAGGCCCTGGACGTTGGCAAGCTCGATTGCGTCCGTGGGACAGATATGATCGGCGCTCTTTACCGGGACGCCGGCCACGGGGAGTACTTCGTGATACGCCTGCGCTGCGGCACAGCCGGCCATAGTGTCGGCGCCATCCCCGTCGAGCGCGACGGCACGCGCCATCTGCTGATCTTGGATTGCCTCAGTCCGGATTCACCGAGCGAAGAATGGCCCTCGGCCTATTTCCGGGAGTTCACTTGGCCCAAGGGCTATCCCGGCGCTCAAGGCCCGCTCTTCTGTGCCGAGCTGTACGCGCGCGGACTCGACGGCTATCTGTTCGCCGCGGGCTATGTCGTGCGGGGCGAATCGGCCGGCCAGTTGGTGCGCGGCGCCCTGCCCTATCTACCCGATTGGCAGAAATCCGGAACTACCAAGGTCTACGGCGGACCTTATCCTCCCCTTCCCACCCCAACAGCGACCTCCACATCCGCAAAGCCCATCCTCTCCGCCGCAGCACCGCGCTGACTCCACGCCAGGCAACGCTCCACCTGGTGGGTAGGAAACGTCGCTCGTGACGTGCGTTCTGGACATCGGTCACGGAGTATGGTATGATAACGCCGATGCGTGGAGGCGTCTGTGGAAGCGAGCGAGCGCGACGCCCGGCCTGGAAGCGGAGCGTCTTCCGCGTCAATCGGGTAGGGGAGCGCAAGTCGATTCTGAGGATGGGAGATCGAACATGAACAGAGAAGGTACACGCCGGGTCTGGCTCACCTTGGGGATCTGCCTGATTGTCACGACATTGGCCGCACTACCAGCACACGGGTCCGTGCAAGACAGTATCGACAGCGTCGTGAGGAACCATCCGTTCCTGGGCCGAGCGGCCAAGCCCCTCGCGACCCTGCCCGGCGGGTGCCAACGCGAGTACGAGGGGGGAACGGTCTACTATGACAACGCGAATCCCGGCGCCACCAGCGAGGTCCATGGCGACATTCTCGTCAAGTACCTGTTGTCGGGCGGTCCGGCAGGCCCTCTGGGCTTTCCGCGCACCAGTCAGTTGAGCGGGGTACACGGCGTCGGGCAGTACAACCATTTCGCCCAAGGCTCGATCTACTGGTTCCCATTACTCGGTGCGTATATCGTTTCCGGGGCCATCAAGGATAAGTGGTTGGAACTGGGCGCTGAAGGCGGGCCGCTGGGATATCCGACGGCCGATGCGCAGAGCCTCGGCACGCGGGGTGTCATGGGCCACTTCCAATACGGCATGATCCACTACCTTCCTGCACGCGGCGCCCACTGTATGTATGGCCCGATCCTGCAGAAGTGGGCCGATAGCAGTGGCGAACGCGGGGCCTACGGCTACCCGATCGAAGACCCCTACACGATCGGCGACAAATGGTACCAAAGATTCGAGACCGGGACCCTCGCTGTCGATAGCCGGTCGAGGGACTTGCGTACCGAGATCGCCCGAAGAGGCATCGGCATCCGCAACCAGGGTGGCCGCGGCACGTGCTCGATCCACGCCATGACGTTCCTGATGGAGTACGCCTACACGGAAATGCTGGGCGGCGGCTACGCGGACCTGTCTGAGGAGTACCTGAATCACGTGGCGAACGTAGCGGTGGGCAAGACCGACGATGGCGACTACTTCTCCTCCGCGGCGGCCGGTTATGAGAACTTCGGGATCATCCCGGAGGGTGAGATGGTCTACAATCCCAACCGGGTGTACGACTTCAATGGGGTCACGATCACGCCACAGATGTACGCGGAGGGTCTGTCCCTGCTGCAAAACGGGCTTCGTCTGCAAGGACACTTCGTCGTGCCGCTGGGAGAGGCAGGTGCATCGCAGGAGCAGTTCGATGCGATTCTTTCCTACCTCGCGAAGGGGATTCCCGTGGCGATTGGCCGCGGCCACTCGATGGCGGCCGTCGGGTACAAGTACGATTCGACCCAGGACGGCGGCGGGTACCTGATCTTCAAGAATAGCTACGGTCCCACGTCCGATGAGAACGGATATAAGCAGGAGTCTTTCGCGAGCGTCAAGAGCACGGTGAACGATGCATACGTGTACGAGCAGCCCTCCAAAGCAGATTGGACCCCGCCCGGCGAGATCGCCGCGTACTGGAAGCTGGATGAGGGTCTCGGGACAACCGCCGCCGATGCCAGCGGCAACGGGCACGGCGGCGTGCTCAAGGGTGGGCCGACTTGGACCACCGGAATGAGGGGCGGCGCTCTCACGCTCGATGGCAAGGATGATTACGTCGATCTCGGCGACCCACAGGACCTGCCGTCCGGCCGGGCCGCGCGCAGCATGTGCGCCTGGGCCAAGACAGACACGGCCGCCGGCGGTTGGCGGTGGATCGTCGCCTATGGCACCGGCGGCCAGGGCCAAGCCATGTTCCTCGGCGCCAACGGCAATTCCCTCTTCGGCGGCGGCTACGCCGATGACCTCCAATGGGCCAATTTCTGGACCCCAGGCGTCTGGCAGCACGTTTGCCTGACCTACGACGGAATCACGGCCCGGCTGTACGCGAACGGCCAGCAAGTCGTCTCCAGCCCGAAGACATGGAACCTGGTGCTCAACCGCGTCCATATCGGCCGGCAAGTGAACAATGCCGCGGAGTTCTGGGACGGCGCGGTGGACGATGTCCGCATCTACCGCCGGGCCCTGCCGCCAAGCGACGTCAAAGCCATCCTGGACGGCAAGCCGGTTCCGGACTCGTCCAGTATGACGGTTACTCCATGAGGTCGAACGACAGAACCTCGCGTTATCCTCCCACTCCGTATCGGGTGCCGGGTGCCATGTCTACACTTGCGTAGACATGTTCAATCCTGTGGGCGGAACATACTTACGCAAGCGTAAGCATGGCACCCCTATCAGCAGGTTTCTACATGTTCTTCATCGCTCGATGCGAAAGACGATGGATCGCGTGAATGAGGGCAAGGACAATTTGCCGTTCTCGATCTTGCCCTGGGTCCACGCGTTGGCCCAAGGGTCGTAGAAGCGAACTGACGCGGCTTGCTTCGGGGCGACTTCCGGCGGCAGCGTGATGGACTGATCCTTCAGGACCTCGGGGGCCGTCCCCTCGGCCAGCTCAGTTTTCCAGGTGTTCTGGCTATCGCGGCACCAGGCCAAGACGGTGTGCTGCCCTGCCAGCATGTAGATATGCAGCCGCGAATGCTCGATCCGGACGGGGCGGAACCGCTCGGCGGGCGGGTCGATATCCTTCACGGCTTGGGCAAACCGGCCGAAATGCTCCCAGAGGTCGTTCTTCGCGACGTAGTAATCCCAGTGCCAGCAGTGCCCCGGCCCCGCCGCTCCGGTAAAGAATGGCGTGAACAGGATGTCATGCAGGATGATGCCCACCTTGTCTTTCTCGTAGAGCTTGAAGGGACCGCTATGGCTCGGCTCCACCGCCCCGCTCTCCGCCAGCAGAACGGGCTTGCCCGGGTTGAACGAGAGCAAGGTGCCGACGGCATCGGCGGTCAGGACATCCACCGGGCCGTGACAAACCTCCAGCCTCGCCCCCAGGTCTAGGTAGCGGTGCACCTGGGCGAGGTCGTTCTTGGGGATCAGGCAGAAGGTTCGGTACATCTCCGTGCTGCGGGCGTCGTCATAGCTGCCAAGGCTTTGAAGCGCCAGATTCTTCGGGAACCGCTCATGCAGGGCATCGAGCATCACCCGCGTCCAGTCCAAGGCGAGGCCGCCTTCCCGCCACTGTTCGGGCTTCCACATATCCTGGACCGCATTGAACTCGTTCCACAACTCCCAGGCGAAGATCGTGGGATCGTCGCCGTACCGCTTGGCGTACCAGTCCAGCTTCCGCTTGAACTGCTCGCGGGAGGCAGGATTGGCAAAGAAGTCCGCGATATCCTTAGCAGGCCCGCCACGTGACACCTGATAGATCGGCTTGCCGGCCCAGGTCTGCCGGCCGTCGCCGAGGTGCCGGAAGTGCTCCAGCGTCATCTTCACCCGAATGTTGTACTTGCGGGCCAGTGCCAGCACGGCGTCGATCCGTTTGGCCTTCTGCTCGTCGTACTCGCCGCTCTTGGCATGTTCCACGTCAAAGAAGGGATTGCTCAACCAGAGCCGGATAAAGTTGCCGCCGTTGGCCGAGAGCTTACGCATCCAGTCCTCCATCTGGGCCAAGGCCTCTTTCTCATCCCGGCCGGGCGGCGCGATCATGTTCAGCCCGATGGGGATATACGGGCGGCCGTTCGACAATTCGAGATAGCGCGCGTCACGCGGACTGACGCGGACATACGCCTGGCCCGACTGGCTGGCGGCGAAGATGTCGCTCACACTGCCGAGGCTAACGAGACATAGCGACGTAACAAGGAATAGGCGACTCCTCATGGCGGACCTCCGAATGCTTGTGCGTGCTGATGATAACATGACAGAATGGTATCAGGGATTCCCGGGACTGTCCAGACGCACAGCGGCACAGAAAGGGCAGGGCAATTGCCTGTGAGCCTCGATAGCCCATGAGGGAGCGGTGCGTGGTACGCACCCTACGAAGGACGCATGGCCCCCTACCCGTAGGGTGCGTACCACGCACCATCTTCAGGTGAGGGCAAGGCTCCCTAGGCGCACATGCGATAGCCCTGACAGAAAGGGCACATCCGCTTTCCACACGCTTCTCGGCCTGATAGAATGTCGGCAGGAATCGGTCCTCGCATCGGACCTAGGTGGCTTTCAGGAGAGATACAAACGTGAAGCTCTTGACGTATCGACGTGACGACACGACCTCATGCGGAATTCTGACGAAGCGCGGCATCGTGGACATCCCATCTTCGTGGAAAGGCCCGAATCCGCCCCGGAGCATCAGCGAGGTTCTGGAGCGAGGCTTATCATCCTCGGACCAACTCCAACGGCTCGCCGGGCCGAGGGCAAAGGCAATCCCGCTGGACTCGGTGCAGCTTCTGGCCCCGATTCCCCGGCCGGGCAAGGTCCTCGCTCTGGCCGGCAACTACAGCGAGCACATCAAGGAGGCGGCCCTCAAACGCGGCTTCAACCTCGGCCTCTCGGACTCGCCCCGGTTGACGACAGTCCCGCGTCCCTTCCTGAAGCCGGCGACCTGCGTCCTGCCTCCAGGCGAGACGATCCCGTGGCCCGTCTACAGCAAGGAGATCGACTACGAACTGGAGCTTGGGGTCGTGATCGGCAAAGCGGCCAAAGGCGTGGACGCCGGCGCGGCACGGGGTTGCGTCGCAGGCTACACGATCGTCAATGACGTTTCCGCCCGTAGCGTGACGTTTTCGCAGAATCGCCAGAAGCGGCCCTGGGACGAGTTCTACGACTGGCTCAACGGCAAGTGGGCCGACGGCTTTTGCCCGATGGGGCCCCATCTGGTCACCACGGATGAAATCGCCGATGTGCAGAACCTTAGAATGGTGCTGAAGGTCAACGGCGAGGTCCGCCAGAACGCCAACACCGCGCAGATGATCTACGCCGTGGCGGACATCGTCTCGTTCCTGAGTCATATCATGACCCTGGAGCCGGGCGACATCATCTGCACCGGCACCCCCTCCGGCGTAGGCGTCGCAACCGGCAACTTTCTCAAAGCTGGCGATCAGATCGAGTGTACCATTGAGGGCCTTGGGGTTCTGACCAATACCCTTGGCCCGCGTCCGGAGCAGTTCTACGAGCCACTGGCCTGAAGCTTTCCGCTCACGCCTAGTTCGTGGGAGGCCATGACTCGGCCATGATAACACGAAGGCAAGAGAGCGGGCCTGAAAATGCAGAGAGATTCGATGCAGCAACGTCGAGTCCGCCAACTATGCTTGTGGTCTTTGGGCGGGTCTACCCTGGCGGCCGTAGTTGCGCTCTGGATCTTCCTGGGGCCGCGGATCAGATGGCGGCAGGTGGAAGACGCCATCCGCCAATCGGAAACGACTCCATCTCAAGCAGCGGCCGACGGCCTCGTGAGACTGCTGCACCAGGGCTATCCCACACCGGAACAGGGCAGACGCATGCTCGCATCCCTCTTCCGTCCCCAGGTAACGACGCGTCGGGCCTCTCCCGCCAGCCGCCAGCCGACCGTCGCACTGCAGCTTCCCTTCAAGGTTCAGCGCATACGCGGGTATCTTGTCTTTGAGGAGTCCCTCTGGGCGAACGGGGAGTCGACGGATACCAGCATTCACGCGAGCGGTACTTACGCGAGCGTGCCTTACCTGGAGGGTGCTCATCGCCTCGTCGCCCTCAATCGTCCTTTGCACGCGGGGCAAGCGTGCGAAGCAGAGATCCGGTGCCACATCTGGCTTACCACGCCGGGCCGGTACCACCCGCTGATTCGGAACCCCGTGGTGCGGGTGGCCATCCGTGATGTGGTCGCCCGCTTCAACCGTAACCTCGCGGTAAGAATCGGCAACCCGAAGACAAATAAATATGAGTGCGATTTCGTCGTGCCTGTATCTCTGATCGCCACCGCTGAGGGAGACGAGGCGGAGATTGATCTTGTCTCCAATCCCCAGCTTGATCTGTCCCTCCACAGCGCTTTTGTGTCCCAACCGGACCCATCGATGGGACGCACGTACAGCACCAACGCGGGATTACTCTCCTGCCATGGCGGAGTGACGATTACCTACCCCGCGCTGCCACTGGCCGTGGCCTTCAAGGCGGTCCTTCGTTTGCCCGACGGACGTGAGATACCGTCGCCCCATGGGTTTGGCGAGCCGCTTCGGGCCCGTGCCGGCGCTGCGGGGGAGTTCTCGATAAATATCGCCGACTTCGTGGCCCTGGAAGCAGCGAGCGTGAGAGTGCCCTGGATCCCCGGCGAGTACACGGGCACTCTTGTTTTGAGGCCGGACCCCAGCCTCGCCTATGGTGACCCTGCCATCGATGCGATCTGGGATGGCACGCTGGAGTTTCCGATCCGCTTCACGGTTACCGCCGAGTCAAGGACCTCAAACCAGGAGTAAAGGACGGATTGACAACGAGAGCAATACACGGAACCGCTTGATCAGAGGTGCAGCATGTCAAGTCAATTGGATCGTCGGGAGTTCCTGAAGAAGTCGCTGGCCGGCTCCGCCGCCGGGGCTGTGGCCTTCAGCCTGGAGGAGCAGACGCTTTTGGCGCAATTGCGGAAGAAGCCGGCTGCACCCGCACCCGTCGGCTTGGCCGCCGACCTGCCTGCCGGGAAGATCGGCAATCTGAAGGTCACGCGTCTGATCGTGGGCGGCAACTTGACCAGCGGCAATGCTCACAGCCGGGACTTGGTCTACGTGTCCGCGTTACTGCGACAGTACTTCACCGATGAGAAGGTCTTCGAGACTTGGGGATTGTGCGAGGAGTGCGGCATCAATACGGCGGTTCTGCGACTGGACGACCATGTCATCAGCCTGCTCACCAAGTACTGGAATGAGCGCGGCGGCAAGCTTCAGTGGATCGTGCAAATCAAGCCCACCACGCGAGACCTCGCAGCCTTCCGGACAGACATCCAGAGGGCAGTGGACAACGGCGCCGTCGGCGCGTACGTGCAAGGCAACGTCAGTGACAACCTCGTCAAGGACGGCCAGGTAGACCTGCTGGCAAAAGTCCTTCAGCGCATCAAAGACGCGGGCGTCGTCGCTGGGATCGGAGCGCACGACTTGCAGGTGCCGATCGCCTGCGAGAAGGCAGGCCTCAAGCCCGACTTCTACCTGAAGACCCTGCACAGCCCCAACTATTGGTCGTTCAATCCGCGCGGCGAGAAGTGGGAGCCGTTCCACGTCGGCGGCAAGAAAGACACCGAGAACGTCTGGTGCACCCAGCCGCAGGAGACGGTCGAATTCATGCGGAACGTCACGATCCCCTGGATCGCGTTCAAAGTGCTCGCGGCCGGCGCGATCCCGCCCCAGGCCGCCTTTCAGTACGCCTACGAAAACGGCGCCGATTTCATCTGCGCCGGCATGTTCGACTTCCAAGTCCGCGAGGACGTAATCCTCGCCCGCAAGATCCTCAGCGCCAACCCCACCCGCCAGCGCCCCTGGCGAGCGTAGAAAAGCCGTCTGAAAAGGCTGCGTCAGAGGCTTCTCATGGTTCGGGCGGCACTGTCAAGCCTGTTCGTAGTGACGCCGTAAGGCGTTTCTTTTCCACGGTCCGCACAAAGGCTAAGATGAGTCTTGGTAGCGTCTTTCCAGTTGGTCCAGGAGGAATGGCCGCTGGGTCGGCGCCCGTGCCGGCCGCATCACCCGACGGCGTTGGCGGGCCTGGGACTGCGAGCCGGGAATCGGAGCCTCGGCATAAGGCTGGAGGTCTGCCACACGGAAGGGGCCGGGATGCTGCCGGTGGGCGTCCAAGGCGGCGACCAGTGGGGGTCCTTCCACGACGATCCGCACGCCCGCATGGCGGTGGCCATGGAGGTGACGCTCGTGCCCCTTGGGACCACGAAAGAACCGTTCCAGCTCCA